>BFBZ01000015.1_pt101 | contig 221808 bp, 202 predicted proteins | sample 1888401 | NCBI WGS metagenome assembly BFBZ01 (sample SAMD00112614, study PRJDB3348) | symbiont metagenome | host: Chara braunii
GGAAGCGACGACGAGATGAACAGCACCGCGGTGTCGAACTGATCGGTGAGCTCCTTGATCAAGCGGATGACCTGCGCCGCCACCGTGACATCGAGCGGCTGRGTCACGTTGTCCGCGACCAGCACGGMCGGATTGGTAACGAGSGCGTCGACGATCAAGGCGCGCTGCATCATCCCGCCCGAGAACTGGGAGGGATAATCGTGGAACCTGYTCCGCGCCGAGGGAATGCGGACCGCATCCAACAGCGCGATGACACGATCMTCGGCCTGCCGGCGCGAGACATCCGGCATCACCGCGCGCATCTTCTCGACGATCTGGGCGCCGACAGGYAGCGTCGGGTCGAGCGCCCCCATCGGGTTGGMGCCGACATAGGACACGCGCTGGCGCAGCGCGCGCATGTCCGCCTCCTTCATGGCGTAGATGTCGCGCCCTTCGAACAGCACGGTGCCGGAACGCCGCGTCAGCGGCGGTTCGAGCCAGTTGACCGCGGCGCGCGACAGCACCGTTTTGCCGGACGCGCTGGCGCCCACAACGCCCACGATCTCCYTCGGCGCCAGCGAGAACGAGACGTCGTCGAGAATGACTTTCGCGGTTTCGGACCGGCCGAGCGCAACCGTCATGTTGCGCAGTTCGAGCAGCGCCGCCATCAYTCACCTCCGGCGTGAACGGTGTCGCGCGCCCGCTCGAGCGCTGCRCCCATTAGGTTGATGCTGGTCAGGGTCAGACCCAGGAACAGTCCTGGCATGGTCGCGATCCACCACGCGTTGAGCAGGTACTTGCGGCCATCGGCGATGATGTTGCCGAAGGTCGGAGTCGGSGGCTGGACGCCGAGGCCGAGGAAACCGAGCGTCGATTCGAAGATCATCATGCGCGCGACGTCCAGCACCGAGGAGAACAGTACCGACGGCAGGAGCAGCGGCAACAGCAGCGTGACGATGATGCGCAGATCGGTCGATCCGCCGATCTTCGCCGCCCGGACGAACTCGCGCTGGCGCTCGGTCATGACAAYGCTACGCATCATGCGCGCATAGACGGGCCAGTTCGACATGCCGAGCACGAGAACAATGGCGGGAATGGTCGGACGCGACACGCCGAGCACGGCGATGGCGAGGATGATCATGGGGATCGAGAGTTGGGCATCCGTGAGGCGCATAATGACGGCATCGGTGCGTCCGCCGAAATAGCCGGCGACCGTGCCGAGAGCGCAGCCGACGATCAGCATGACGATCACCGAGGCCATGCCGATCAGGAACGAGTAGCGCAGTCCGACCAGGGAGCGGACCARCATATCGCGGCCGATCTGATCGGTGCCCAGGGGATGACCCCAGTTCCAGTTCGTTCCGGTGAACAGCGGCGGGAGAAGCCGCGCCTTGACGTCCATCTTGGTGGGATCGATGGCGCTCAACTCAGGATACAGAGCCGTCGCGAGCAYGAGCGCAAGGAAGATCGCCGCCCCGACGCGAAACCCGGGCGACGCCACCGCTCTGTCGAACACGCGCCGCGCGAGCGAGCGGGACGCCAGAGGCGTCGACGAATGGGAAGATGTGATTGACATGATCGACATCGGAAGCCTTCGGAGTCGCGGCTCAGTAGTCGAGCCGGGGGTCGATCGTCGTCGCGACGAGATCGACGATGATGTTGATCACGACGAAGATGGCGCTCGTCACGATCGCGATGCCCTGGATCAGCGGGAAGTCACGCTGCAGCACGGCGTTGATGGTGAGCAGGCCAAGCCCGGGATAGTCGAAGATGTATTCGACGATGATCACGCCGCCGAGCAGGCTCGAGAACTGAATGCCGAGCAGGTTGAGCAGTGGGACCGACGCGTTTCGCATCACGTGGTTGGCGATGATGCGGGTCCGGCCGAGGCCGCGCACGCGCCCGACCGAGACATAGGGCTCGGTCATCTGCGACGACACCGCGCCGACCAGCGTGCGGATCAGCACCGGCGACATCTCGACGGCGAGCACGACGGCCGGCAGAATGGTGTAGGCGAAACCGTTGTAGCCGATGGCCGGCAACCAGCCGAGCTTGACCGACAGCAGAAGCGTCAGGACGATGCCCAGCCAGAAGTTGGGCAGCGAGATGAACACCGACGAGATGTAGAATGCGAGCTTGTCGGGCCATCCGCCGGGGTTGAGCCCACCGGCGATGCCGACGACGGCCGAGAACAGCAACGCGATCGCCAGCGTCACCGCGGCAAGCTGAAGCGTCATCGGCAGCGCCTCCAGGATCAGCGTGAGCACCTTGGCGCGCTCGCCGCGAGTGGTATCGTTGAAGTTCGCGCCGCCGGTTGCAGCCCCGTTSGCCGGCCGCACGAAGGACTGGCCCAGATCTCCTTGCAACACGGATCCCATGTAGCGGCCGAACTGCACGATGATCGGGTCGCGCAGCCCCATGTCCTTGGCGATCTTCTCGATCAGCGCCTCCGGCGCCATGCCACCGGCCATGAGCCGCACCGGATCACCGGGGACCACGCGCAACAACGTAAAGATCAGCARCGACACGAGGCCGATGATGACCACGCCCTGCGTCAGGCGGCGGATCAGAAAATTCAACGTGAACATTCGCGAGCCTCATCGGGTGGCGAGAGCCGCACCTCGCATCGAGGTGCGGCTCGGATCGAGTCAGGCGGCGCTCTTCGACGCGTCCATCGAGCCGTCGGGGTAGATGAACAGCCCGGCATAATCCTTCTGCATCGCGTGGATCATTACGGACGTGAACAGCGACAGCGCCGGCATCTTCGATGCAATGAGCGGCATCGTCTCGGTCTGAAGGATCTTCTTGCGCTCCTCGAGCGTCGGGGCACTGCGCTCCTTGTCGAGCGAGGCGTCGATCGCGGCATCCTCGATGCCGCAAATGCGATGCGACGTCGAATGGAAGTGCGTGCGCAGGATCAGATCCGGCTCCGGCGARCCGGTCGACCAGCCGCAGTCGACCATGTGGCCGGGACCTCCGCCGGGCCGGTGATAGAGCCGCTCGTTCCACGCCGCAGGCTCGAGCACGGTGAGGCTGACGTTGAARCCCTGCTCATTGAGCATGGCGGTGAGGACTTCGCCGTATTCCTTGGTCTTCGGATAGAAGCCGACCGAGGTGATGTATTCGAGCGGCGGCAGTCCCTTGCCCTTTGGAAAGCCGGCCTCCGCCAGCAGCGCCTGGCACTTTGCAGGGTCGAACTTCGGATAGTTCGGCAGGTCGAAATAGCCGAACTTCACCGGCGAWACGAAGTTCGACGAGGCGTGTCCCGCGCTACCGAGAACCTCGAGAATGACGTCGCGGTTGATCGCATGACAGGCGGCCAGACGGATGCGCGGATCGTTGAAGGGCGGCTTCGAGCAGCGGAACCAGAGATATTTGTTCTCGACCGAGACGACACGATTGATGTGGATGTTGGCGTTGGCCTTGACGGTGTCGACCTGCTCGGGTTCGAGCCGCTCCACGATGGAGGCCTGGCCGTTCATCAGGGACAGCATGCGCGTCGTGGAATCGCCGACGAAGTTGAAGTTGATTCCGGCGATCGCCGGCTTGCCCTTGAAGTAGCCTTCGTTGGCCACCATCACGGTCGAGTTGCCGCGCTGCTCCACGAACTTCAACGGGCCCGTGCCGTTAAGGCGCTGGGACAACACACCGCCCGGGCCGGCAGCGATGTCCTTTGCCGACATCATCGGCAGGAACGCTGCGAGGAACATGAACAGATGAGCGGGATAGCCGCCCTTCGACGTGTCGACGATCACCGTGTAGTCGTCGGGCGTATCGATCTTCAGCGTCTCGGTCGGTCCGGGATACCACTGCGCCGGACGGTCCGCGCGCGCCCCGTATTCGAAGGTCGCCTTGACGTCCTCGGCCTTGAAGGGCTTGCCGTCATGGAAGACGACACCCTCGCGCAGCTTGATCTGGAGCCTGTTGGGATCGAGCAGCTTGATGTCGGTCGCCAGYTCGTAGACGACCTCATCGGGCTTATCGAGCTTCATCGGCGTGCGCGTCAGGAAGCCCATGACGAAGCCCTCGATGTTCTTCTGCGAGAGCGTGGTGTGGGCGGTCGGATCCCAATTGCCGGTGATGTTCTCCGCCGACAGAAACGTCAGCGTCTTCCCGGACTGAGCGAACGCTCTGGAAACGAAGAAGTCCGGATTGATCTGCATRTATCCCGCCGCAGCGGCGGCCGCGGCACCTTGCATRAAGTGACGGCGGCTAAATTCTGAAGGCATCGACATTCCCCTATCTTGCGGAACGAAACTCCAACCGGCCAAAACGGTCATGCAGATGCCGTGCCACATYCAAATTTCAATAAAATCAATACGATGATCCASAAGCGCAATGTGGATTTTGACCGATYAGTGGGTGAATGGCGTCCGATCGGGCAGCCGCATGGCGATCATGAGCGCACATGGCAGTTCCGGCGGCGTCGAKGTCGGACSGAGCGCGATCGCCCGTGCCGTTGGCAGACATCGTCGGGGTCGTCCGGCACGCAGATCGGAGGTGGGAGCTSACGAGCCCTACTCGTTCTCCGGCATGCAAAAGATCGTTCAGCGAATGCGGAAGGAAATCGGCCTGCCCGTCACGTTCACACTCGACGCCTGCCGGCATGGCGGGATGACCGAGCTTGAGGAGGCCGAACTTGCGGAGGGACAGGGCCGTGCCCTGTCGGCACACCGCACGAGGGAGCTACGCCGGCTACGCCAAGCGCACAGCGCCGCGCATCCTTGCGGCAACACGCAAACGACGAGCTCACGTTTTGACGAACACAACGCAAACAGAGTTTCAGAATGCGGCGTCTGGCGAGTTTCAGAACAACAAAATCGCAAAAATGTAAGATACTGACTGGGCTCCAGAAACCTGGCTGGGCGGGAGGGATCGAACCTCCGAATGGCGGAATCAAAATCAGCTTGATTATTCAACGATTTCAGAGGGCATTTGGAAGCATTCGCCGCATTTGATCCCCCCGATATCAATCGCTTGGTAGCGGTTTCCAAATGAACTGGCTTGACCGGACCGGGGCTGAGAACGAGTTGCAGGTGGCGAGCCGGCGGTGAACTGGGCTCAACTCTTCTCCTTGTTGCGCGCTGCTCAGCTCCGCTTGGGGGCCCGATTGTCTCGATGCGCCCCGTGGAACTCGGCCGAGCAACACCCTGCGCCCGCGCGCATCTGATCGTTCCATGGCGAGGCCGGCGCGAGCTTCGCGCCGAGCGTGGGACCGCAGTATCGCTATGGTCAGCGCCCCGTTCAGCTACGCGACAGAGGTGACGCGCCGTTCACCGGTCAGAGCCTGAGCCCCGCGTGGCGGAGCAGCGGCAGCGTCGTCTGTGCGAAATGATCGAAGTCCGGCGCGAAGTCGTAGAAGTTGAGCTGCACGCCATCGATGCCGGCCCTCTTCAGCCCGGCCAGCTTGTCGACGACCTGTTCGGGCGTGCCGATGATCTCGATGTTGCCGCCCAGGCCCAGACCCTGCTTGTGCCGCGGATCACCGCGTCCCTTCCAGGCCACGGCGTCGCTGTCATAGGCGTTGCGCGACGAACTGCCGAAGGTCGAGGGAATCTTGTTGTCGACGATGCCCTTCAGATAGGCCGCAGTCTCGGCCTCAGTATCGCGGCTGATGATGATCGGATTGATGATCGTCTTGACCTCGCGGCCGCGCGCACGGGCGCGTGCCTTGATGCCAGCGATATGATCGGGCAGCGTCTCCAGGGCGCTGTCGATATGAGCGCCGCCCGGCGACGTGATGAACAGCAGGTCGGAATGCTGCGCGGCGAAATCGATGCCGGCCGGCGACCCCGTCGCAGTCACCAGCACCGGCCGGCCATAGAGCGGTTTCGGCGTGATGTAGCCGTCCTTGATCTTCCAAGGTGACAGCTTGCCGTCGTAGGAATAGTTCTCGGTGTCGGTCCACAGCCGGTGCAGCACGTCGAACAGCTCGCCCGTCATCTCGTAGCGCCGATCGTGCTCGATCCGATCCCAGCCGAACATCTCGTGTTCGATCGCGCGGTGCCCGGTGACGATGTTGATGCCCCAGCGGCCTTTCGAGATGTGGTCGAAGGTGGCGCCGATCTTGGCGATATGCAGCGGATGCCAGGGCCCGTAGAGCACATGCAAGGTCGAGATCAGGAGAATGTTCCGGGTGCTGCCCGCCATCGCGCCGAGCGCCACGAAACTGTCGAGCGACGCCTCTCCGTCATATCCACCCTTGGGCAGCCATTGCGTGCGGCTGAACGCAATCTCGAATCCCAATTCGTCGGCCTTGCGCACGATCTCGGCGTTGTAGTCGTAGGTCCAGGTCGAGCTGGATGGAAAGGTCGAGAGCCGGATGTCCTGCAGGTTCAGGAACAGCCCGAGCATCAGCGGCTGGCGCGCCGCGCGCGACAGCGGGCTGTCTGGAAAATCCAGCGGCCCGCGCAGAACCGGTCCGGCGTCCTTTTGAACCGCAATCGACATGGGTCAGTCTCCAGATCCTCGAGAAACATTCAGGCTGCAATGCTGTTCGGTCCGAGCGCACGCTGCATCGCCGCCAGCGAGTCCGTTACGGCGGCGAAGCCGTGCGCGGTCATGGCGGCCTCGTAGGCCGCAAGCGTCTCGATCAACGGGGCGCCGGCCGCGATCTGCACCAGGGCGGGCGCCAATAGCCCTGCATCGTGGATCGCCGAGTTGGCACCGAGCGCCCGGAAATAGGTCATGCTGTGAATGGCGTCACCCAGCAAGGTCACGCGTCGCGTCGGCCATGGCGGCACGGGGACCGACGAGCGCACCTTCAGTGCGGCGACTGTGGAGGGGTCGGTGATCTCGATCAGCTTCAACAATTCGGGGTGCCAGTTCGCGTTGTGACGCAGCAGCAGCTCGAGCAAGCCGCGACCATCGAGAGCTTCGAGCGTCGCATCAGCGGCGATCTCGTCACGCCAGAACGCGACGTTCCACCAGACATAACTGGCCGTGTTGTCGAAGTGACGTCCGGCCAGGCCGGCATGGGAGGGATCGTTGGCGCCAATCAGCCCATGGGCCGCGAACGTCGCCGGATCGACACGATGGCTGGTGACCATCAAGGTACGGCCGGCCGTCGGCCGGATATTCACATTGTAGTCCTGCAGCACGCGCGCGAGGCTCGCTCGCTCCGCTTCGGCGAACGTCACCTTCCCGGCAAAGCGGCGCGCGCCGGTGTCGATGAGCCTCGCCGAGGGCAGCAGCTGCGCGCGCACGCGCGAACCGGCGCCGTCGGCACCGACGAGCACGTCGAACACCTCGGAGCTGCGGTCCTCGAAATGAGCCGTGACCGACCATCTGCGTTCTCAGTGTAGCTGGCGAACGTCCTGCCATAGGCGATGATGTCGTCGAGACCGGTCAACAGGACCTGCCGCAGCGTGATGCGGCTCAGGGACATCTCGATCAGCGCATCGTCCGCTGCCGGATCGGGGCCTTGCCGAAGATCGAGAGGTCGCAGCAACTCGTCAAACTGCAGCGTTTCCGACGGCGCCCGTCCGGCGGTATCCAACACAGCCTGATAGAGCGCCTCCGGAAGCAACGCCTCGAGCGCCGACAGGCCACGCCGGCGAACCCGCAGGCGGAATCCCTGCACATAGTCGGAGCGCGCACGATTCTTCTCGAAGACGACCGGATCGAGACCGGCCTTCCTCAAGCCCTGCGCCAGCGCAAGCCCGCCCGGCCCACCGCCGATGATCCCGATCCTCAACTGCCGAGCCATTGCCCGCTCCGACGATGCCCGCGATCAAGCCACCGCCTGGACCAGGGCCAGGCGGAAATCGTGCTTGAGGATGGCGAGCTCGAAGCCGCGCCGCTTCAGCCAATGCGCGGTCGTGGCCGCGCGTACGCCCGAACGGTCGTCAACGAGCACGACCCGCGCCCCGCGGACGGCGATCGACCGGAATGACACGCCGAGCAATTGTCCACCAGGCGCAGATATCGTTTCCGGAAGATGGTTGCCGGCGAATTCCTCCGGCGTCCTGACATCGAGCAGATAGGTCGTCCGGCCCGAGTCGGCCTGCCAGCGGCGCGCCGTCTCGAGATCGATTTCGGGAATGCGGTCTGAAAACCGGGCGATCCGATGTTCGGCCGCAACGCGCGAAGGAGCACTCACCGAGCCCGATAGCGCGGTAATGCCTGTCTCGAGCTCAAACCCCGCCTCGCGCCAGGCCCTGGTGCCGTCGTCGAGATAGACGACACGATTGGGAACACCGGCATCGATCAGGCTCTGGGCGCCGATGATGGCGCGCGGCAGCCCGGCACAGGAAACGACAACCAACGTATCAGCCGAAGGAACGACATCCTCAAACCGGAGCACGAGTTCGGCGCCGGGAACGCTGATTGCACCGGGCACGTGCGCGATCGCGAACTCTTCCGCCGTCCGGCTGTCGAGAACGACGAGATCCTGACCGGCCGCCTGCAGCTTTGCGAGCTCCGGAACGCTCAGAACCGGCGTCGATTTCTCATCACGAATGCGCAGCGCAAACGTCACGCCGGACGTATCGAAGGTCGGTCTCTCCTGGTCGGTCTGAGCAAGCCATGCCGGGACGCCGCCGTCGAGCGCGGTCACGGATGGCCAGCCGTTCTCGCGAAGAGTCTCGGCCAGCTCGCGCGCCCGGCCATCGCCGCCGTCGACCAGAACCGTGCGCACGGACTGGCGCGGAATGAAACGTCCGATCTCATCCAGGAGACGCGCTGCCGGAATGTTCGTCGCATAGAGCGGTGCTCCCTTGTCGAACGCTGTCTCGTCACGCAGATCGATCACCGCAAGCTCCTGGCGGTCCTTCAGCCACGCAACGAAAGTCGAGACGTCAATCAAGAGCTCACTCACCCCGGCAACCCCTTCGTTGGATCTATCTCAGTCGGGCCATCATACGGTGCCCGACGTCCCGCACACGAGCCGCCCTGCCAGAGACCCGCTGTGCCTGACATCTGCAGCCTGATCTGATCATCATTCCGCTGGAACCATCGCAGACCAGCTCATCACCTCGGCACGATCTTGGCGCGTTCAGCCGTTTTGCGATCGTCACCTCCGATGCAGCGTGTTGACGGCTTCCTTTGCCAATGCTTTCGTGGCGTTAATCTATCTAACGTGTTTACTAAATAACATTCCAAATTCCGGAGCAGAACGAATGTCCGCTTCCATGATGAGGCCTAATCGGCGTCAATTTTTGAGCTTGGCCGGTGCGCTCACGACGACAGCGGGCGCGGGTCGGGCCATCGCGGCCGAGCCTCGGCGCGGCGGCACGCTCGCGCTGCTGCTCTCCGCCGAACCGCCGACGATCTCAGCCGTCGCCCACACCGCCTACAACACCGTCATCGTCGCGGCCAAGGTGCAGGAAGGTCTGCTCACCTACGATTTCAATCTGACGCCCAAACCGCAGCTCGCGGTGTCCTGGGACGTCGCCGAGGACGGCCTGAGCTACGCCTTCAAGCTTCGCCCCGGCGTGAAATGGCACGATGGGAAGGACTTCACGTCGGCCGACGTCGCCTTCTCGATCAACGCGCTCAAGTCGGTCCACCCCCGCGGACGCTCGACATTCGCCAATGTGTCGGAGATCCGCACACCTGATCCGCTGACCGTCATCCTGGCGCTCGCCAAGCCCGCGCCCTATCTGCTCAGCGCCTTCGCGGCCGCGGAGTCACCGATCGTCCCGAAGCACATCTACGAGCAGGGCGGCCCGGTCGACGCCAATCCCGCCAACAACGCGCCAATCGGCACCGGCCCCTTCGTGTTCAAGGAGTGGGTCCGCGGCAGCCATATTCTCTACGAGAGAAATCCGAATTATTGGGACGCCGGCAAGCCCTATATCGACCGTCTTATCGTGCGCATCATTCCGGACGCGGCTGCGCGCGTGGCCGCCATCGAAACCGGCGAGATCCAGCTTGCGCCGAACTCGCCGATTCCACTCAGCGACGCCGAACGGTTGAAGGCTCTGCCCGGACTCGGCTTCGAGACCAACGGCTATCAGTACACCAACACGATCTCGCGCGTAGAGTTCAATCTCGACCGTCCGGTGTTCAAGGATGTGCGAGTCCGCCGGGCCTTTGCGCATGCGATCGACCGCAAGGTGATCCGCGATGTCGTCAACTATGGCTATGGCAGGATCATCGTCGGCCCGATCAGTGCCTCGCTGGCGAAGTTCTACGTCGACGACCTCAAGACCTATCCGTTCGATCCCAAGGAAGCTGAACGGCTGCTCGACGAGGCCGGCTACCGGCGCGGCAGCGACGGCGTGCGCTTCCGCCTGACCCACGACTACGTCCCCTCCGGCGACCTCTACAGGCGGGGCGCCGACTACATCAAGCAGGCGCTGTCCAGGATCGGCGTCGAAGTGACGGTGCGCGCGCAGGACTTCCCGAGCTACACCAAGCGGGTCTACACCGATCGCGACTTCGATTTCACCTTCAACGGCATGAGCAATCTGTTCGATCCGACGGTCGGCGTGCAGCGGCTGTACTGGTCGAAGAACTTCAAGCCCGGTGTTCCCTTCTCCAATGGGTCGCACTATGCCAATCCCGAGGTCGACCGTCTGCTCGAGACGGCGGCGACCGAACTCGACCCGAAGAAGCGCTACGACCATTTTGTCGCGTTCCAGCGGATTCTCGCCGAGGACCTGCCGGATTTCGGCATCCTCAGCTCCGGTGAATTCACGATCTTCAGTCGCAGCATCGACGGTCATACGATCGGCGCCGACGGCGTCAGCGGCAACCTCGCCGACGTCCATTTCGTGAAATAGCGGGAGCGACCGATGACCGACGCTCTCGATCTCGATCGACCGGCAGCCGCGCGCCCCGATCCGCGTGATGAGGCGCGGCGGCTGGCGCACCTGTTCAGCGGATCGGCTGCCGAGCTCGATCGTTCCGGTGCGTTTCCGCGCGCCAATATCGAGGCTCTCAGTGCGGCCGGTCTGTTGAACCTCGTGATCGGACGCGAGCACGGCGGACATGGCGCCGGCCTCAGGCTGGCGCGCGACATCATCTCGGAGATCGCGCGCGGCGAGCCTTCGACCGCCTTGATCGTGGCGATGCACTATCTCAATCACGCCGCGATCCGCTACAGCCGTCGTTGGCCGGATCATCTCGCAAGGCAGCTCGTTCGCGACAGCCTGTGCGGACCGGCCCTCGTCAATGCGCTGCAGGTCGAACCCGGAGCAGGATCTCCGTCCTACGGCACGCTGCCGCGCACCATCGCGCGCCGAACAGAGACCGGGTGGCGTTTGACCGGCCGCAAGACATTTGCAACAGGCTGCGAGGGCCTCGCATGGTTCATTGTCCTGGCGGTCACTGACGAGCCCCAGCCGCGGATCGGCTCCTTCGTGGTGTCGCATCTCAGTCCGGGGATTCATATCGAAAGGACCTGGGACACGGTCGGCATGCGCGCGACCGGCAGCCACGACGTCACCTTCCGCGACGTCGCTGTCCCGCACGCCGACGTGCTCGACCTTGCCCCGGCCTCGGAGGGCATCAGGCGCGACGAGCAGCAGACGGCCTGGTTCATGCTGCTGATCGGCGCCGTCTATCACGGTATCGCCCTGGCCGCGCGCGATGACGTGCTGGCCTTTGCCCTCGACTTCAGGCCCGGTGACCTCAAGGAGCCGTTGTCGTCGCTGCCGCGAATTCAGGACGAACTGGGCGCGATCGAGGTTCTGCTGATCAGCAACGAGCGACTGTTGAACTCGGTGGCTCGCGACTTTGACGAGGACGTGCCGATCGGGCCCGACAGCGGCGCCGTCCGCCATGCCGTCATCGAAAACGCCATTCGGGTGGTCGACCTCGCCCTGACGATCGCCGGCAACGCCGGCGTGTCACGCAACCACGCCCTCGAACGTCACCACCGCAACGTCATTTGCGGACGCACCCACGCGCCGACCGGACCGCTGGTGCGTGCCGCGGCTGCCAGGGCGGCGATTAGCCGGGCCGTCAAGACTCGAACCGCTTCAACATGACGGACTCCATGCCTTGATTCGACCGGCGGATGGCGTTAGCGACGCGTCATCAGCCAACTCGATCGTCGAGCGCCGACCGCGTGCAACGACCATCTCTGCCCACGCGACAAAAAGAATACACATTCTATCGACTTTAGGTGATCACGATTCTAGCCTCGAGCTGCCAATGAGGAGGACCTCACGCGTCGCGAGGACGCTTGGCAGGATCGGCATTCCATCGCACAACGCGCGATACGCGGCGCCGGCGCCCATTGCGCACGTGCATGGGAACGCCGGATAGACACGCGAGGATCTCGGATGCAACGCCTTCTGTCCGCCCTGCTGCTACTCATCGCGGCGACCGGTCTCTCAGCCACAGAATCTCCGATTCGCGGCGGCACGTTGAACTATCTGCTGGCGGTACAGCCGGCCATGCTGGTCGCATTCACGACCGACGGCGTGCGCCAGATCAGCCCCAAGATCACCGAAGGCCTGCTCACCTACGGGTTCGACCTGACACCCCGCCCCGGCCTCGCCACGGCCTGGCGCGTCAGCGAGGACGGTCTGACCTACACGTTTACGCTGCGCCCGGGAGTGAAATGGCATGACGGTAAGCCGTTTACTGCTGCCGACGCCGCGTTCTCGATTCTTCTGCTAAAGGAAATTCATCCGCGCGGCCGCATCACCTTTGCCAACGTCGCAAGTGCTGACACGCCGGACGATCTGACCCTGGTGCTGCATCTGAGCAAGCCAGCGCCCTATCTGCTGAATGCGCTCGACGCCCAGGAATCGCCGATCGTCCCGAAGCATCTCTATGACGGGCGCAAGGCCGATACCAATCCGCGCAACAACGCACCGATCGGCACGGGGCCATTTCGCTTCGTCGAGCTGGTTCACGGCAGCCACCTGATCCTCGAGCGCAATCCCGACTATTGGGATGCCGGCAAGCCTTACCTCGACCGCATCGTGTACCGCTTCGTCAATGATTCCGCCGCGCGCGCTGTCGCAATAGAGACCGGTGAGGCGGATCTCGCCGACGGCACCGTCATCCCGCTGAGCGAGATCGATCGCATCGCGGCGCTGCCGCATATCGCCATCGAGCGCAAAGGCACGATCTTCAATTCCGGCGTGAAGCGGCTCGAATTCAATCTCGACAATCCCATCCTTGCCGATCTGCGCGTCCGCCAGGCCATCGCGCACGCCATCGACAAGCAGTTCATCCGCGACATCGTCTGGTACGGCCACGGTCAGATCGTCTCCGGTCCGATCAGCCCGGACCTCGCGCCATTCCATGTCAAGGACCTGCCGAGCTATCCGCTCGACCTGAAAAAGGCCGAGGCGCTGCTCGACGACGCGGGCTACAAGCGCGGCACCGACGGCATCCGATTCCGCCTGCCACATGATTTCCGCCCCGCATCGGACGGCGACCGGCGCACCGCCGACTATGTCAAGCAGGCACTGTCGAAGATCGGGATCGAAATCACGGTGCGGACACAGGACTTCGCCAGCTATGTCAGGCGAGTCTATAGCGACCGCGACTTTGCCTTCACGACCAATTCCATGACCAACACCTTCGATCCGACGGTCGGGGTGCAGCGGCTGTACTGGTCGAAGAATTTCAAGCCGGGCGTCCCCTTCTCCAACGGATCGCACTACCGCAACGACGAGGTCGATCGCCTGCTGGAAGCCGCGGCGATCGAAAACGATCCAGCGCTTCGCAAGCAATTCCTCGCGAAATTCCAGACGATCGTGGCGCACGACCTGCCGGACCTGAACCTGATCTCGGATGACAATTTTTCGATTCTGAACAGGCGCGTGGTCGACGCTGTCGTCGACGCGAGCGGGATTTCCGGCAGCTTCTCCAGCCTCTATCTGACCGGCAGGGACAAATAGGCGCGACGACAGGCCGTAGCAAGACCTGACCTGACGAAGCCGATGGGGAGGCTCGCTCCCCGCGGCCGCGCCAGATTCGCCATGGTTCCCGGCGTCAGTTCGGGCCGGGATCGCTGACCGTCAGACGCCCACGACCGGCTGGGATCGTGACCGATCGGAGGCTGGAGGCGAGACTCCCAGCTTGGCAATCATGGCTTCTGTCGAAGCAACGCTGCGCTTCAACGTTCGCGCGATCTTGTCGATCGGCACATTCTGCTTCGCCAATCCCTTGAGCTTATGTTTGGCCGTGGCTGTCCAGACTCGATCATTCTCTCCTGGTGATCCTTGGCTCACGGTCGCGCTCATTGAGAAATCCACGCTCGTTCCTTCCGCATTGACAGGCTCTGACACCGCCCCTCTCAGCGAATCGGTCGCTCAGGGGCGAGTCAGCCCGACCGTCATGAGCATCAACATGCTAAATGCACGTTACTGGATAATCTTTCCAAAGATCGTCGAGGTCCAGCAACGGCTGCGCTCCCGGAGGCGACGCGGGCGTCTCCCGTTGCGTCAGTTCCGATCCAGGAAGCTCTGGACCTCGCGAAACAGAACATCGCGGCCAGTCTCGACCTCGATGAAATGGGTGGCGCGCGGGATCTCGATCAGATGACGCACGGGAGCGTTGCGCAGCAACGCGAACAGCGCCTGGGACTGGCTGAGCGGCGTCAATTCGTCCCACGCACCGCGAATGATCAGCGTCGGCGCGGTGATCTTGCCTGGATCATAGATCGCCTTGTCGACGTTCCAATATTCGGCACCGTCGACCAGGACGCCGGTCGGCGAGCGGAACCGTGGCGGCGTTTGCGCCTTGGCGTCCGGCTGGCTGGCAAGAAGGGCCTGCTCCCAGATCGCCTTCCATGACGGCGGAAAGATCGCTTCGGCCTGCCCGTCGGGCACGCCTGTCTGAAGCCGCTTGAGCGCGCCGTCGACGGTCCATTCCTGCCACGCCGCTTCCGGCCTCTTGCCGCCCGCCGACGAGAGCCAGGGCGGTGCGAGCAGCACGAGGCCGGCCACGCGATCCGGTCGTTCCGCGGCGTAGCTGCCGGCGATCAGCGTTCCCCACGACCATCCGATCAGTTGCAGCTTGGCAAGCGAACGCCGGGACAGGATGAAATCGATCGCCGCCCCGAGATCTTCGACCGCATCCCGGGTCGTCGCAAACGGCTTCGACTGATCGGCCGGAGCGGTCGAGCCGCCATAGCCGCGGACGTCGACCAGCCAGACGTCGTAGCCCTGTGACGCGATGAAATCGGCCCATGATCCATCCCCGACCGGCAGATCGAACACGGTTTCAGACGGCTGGGTCGCACCATGGACATAGAGCACCGTGCGAGAGGAGTCGAACCGGCCGAGCTCCTTCGGCCGCTTGTTGCGCAGGAAGAGCTGGACGCCAGGAGCGGCGGAAGCCACGCGAAACTCCTCCGCGACGAGTTGGAGCGGCTCCTTCGACCAGGCCGATGGCAGCACGATCGAGAGCGACGCGAGGATCGACGACAACAACAGGCGCTTCATGCCAACCTCTTTCGACGTGTAGGCTCTGCCCGCCGGAGACATCCGATCGTCTCCTGACGTCTTCACGTGCTTGCATCGACGTCGTTCAATTTGTCCCGATCCGGCGGCCTCAACGCGATAAGGCAACCGCGGATGCTCAGGCATCCGCGGTGCTCATCCTCACTTCACCTGCGGAATCCACGGCGCGGTCGCCGCGTCACTGGTGCGGAAGGCTGGAATCTTGGCGGCCAGATCCTCGATCGTCTTGATGTTGTTCTCGACGAGTTCGGCGCGCGTCACGAGGCGAGGCTGGACCAGCACGGAATGTCCGGGATCCTGGTCGGCTATGAGCAGCGCAACCGCGCGGACCGAGACCTCGCCGACCACGGCTGCATTGGTCGCCGCCGTTGCCACCCACGGGCTCTTGGGCTCGATGATCGCCTGGATGTCCGAGGTCGAGATGTCGACGCCGTAGATCTTGACCTTCTCGCCGACGCCCAGCTCGTCGATCGCGAGCTTCACACCACGGGCGAATTCATCCCATGGCGTGAAGATGGCGGTGATCTCAGGATGGGCGCGCAGCACGGCCTTGGTCTGGTCGGCGACGGAGGCCGGCACGGAATCGTTCACGACACCCCAGACGGCGCGTTCCTCGAGCCCATGGGTCTTTCCGAACTCCTTCCACACCGCGTAGCGGCGGTCGAGCGGCGCAAAGCCGGCGACATAGACGACGCCGCCCTTGAGGCCCTTGCCCTGCTCCTTGACCGCCTGGTCCAGGACGAGGCGGGCCATGTCCGCATCGCTCTGCTCGACCTGCGGGATTTTGGGATTATCGAGGTTGACATCATAGGCGACGACCTTGATGCCGGCATCGAGCGCCTTCTGCGCGACGTCCTTGAGCGCCTCGGGCTTGCCGTTGTTGATGATCAGGCCATCGACCTTCTGGTTGATCGCGTCCTCGATCAGCCGTCGCTGCGCATCGGGATCCTGCCGCGCCTCGGAGATCCGCAGATCGACCTTCAGCGCATCGGCCTGCCGCTTGGTGCCGGCCTCGAAGGCTTGCAGCCAGTCGCCGCCGCCGATGAAGTTGACGACGGCGATCCTGACGCCGCCCTTGGCGAATGGCGCAGGCGCGTCCGCCAATCCATCCGCAACGACGGGGGACGCCAGCGCCAGCAGCGCAGCGCCAGCGAAAATCACGGATCTCAGCCTAACCATGTTCAGTCCTCATCACCCTTGACAGAATCATTCCGGAATCCAGGCCGCCTTGGCCGCGGACGACGCGCCGAACGACGGAATCTTGGCCGACAGCTCTTCGACCGTTTTCACGCCGCTCTCGGCGAGCGCCTTCTGGGTCAGCAACACCGGCGAGACCGTGATGGCATGGCCCGGATCGGTGCCGGCCACGGCAAGCGCCGCCGCGCGGATCGAAACCGCACCGACGACCGCCGGGTTGGTCGCCACCGTGGCCACCCAGGGACTGTTCGGCTCGGTGATCTCACGAATGTCGGCGGTGGAGACGTCGGCCGAGTAGATCTTGACCTTGTTTTGCAGCTGCAGCTCGTTCACGGCCAGCTTCACGCCGCGCGCAAATTCGTCATAGGGGGCGAAGACGACGGTGATCTCCGGGTGCGCGCGCAGCACGGCCTTGGCCTGATCCGCGACACCTGCTGCGGTCGTCGCATTGACGATGCCGAAGCGGGCCACTTCCTTGATCCCGGGATACTTCTTCTTGAACTCCTCCCAGACCTCGTTGCGGCGATCGAGCGGCGCGAAGCCAGCCACGTAGACGTAGCCGGCGGCAAAGCTCTCACCATTCTCTTTCACGGCCTGTTCGAGGGCGAGACGGGCGAGCTGATGATCACTCTGCTCGACCTGCGAGATCTTCGGGTTGTCGAGATTGACGTCGAAGGCGACGACCTTGACGCCAGCCTCGACGGCCTTCTGCGCCACATCCTTCAGGGCTTCTGGCAAACCATGGTCGATCACGATCGCCTTGACCCCCAGGTTGATCGCCTGCTCGATCTGCGTGCGCTGCTCGGCAGCATCCTGCTTGCCCGGGAACACGCGAAGATCGATTCCAAGCTTCTTGGCCTGGGCCTGGACACCCGACTGGTAGGCCTCGAAGAAATCGCCGCTGGAGATGTAGCTGACGAGCGCGACCTTGACGCCTGTCTCTTATACACATCTCCGCGGTGCGCGGCAGGGCCTGGCCGATCACAGCGACCTTGACGCCGCCCTTGTCGAACGGCGACGGCGCGCCGGCGAGTCCCTCGGCGGCGGCGGGACCGGTGACGATTGCAGCGAGAAGCGATGTAATCGACAGAACGTGACGAAGCTTCATCGGCGATATCCATTTTGGCTGTTGCGTGGAAGTGAGTTCAAATTCTGCGACGCGCGGAGCCGTAAGTGAGCGCAAGGGCGCCGACGAGAACAAAGCCCTTGACGAAATCCTGCGTGTAGTAGGGCACGTTCAGCATTGTGAGCCCGTTGAGCAGGACGCCGACGAAGATGGCGCCGACCACGGTGCCGAACACGTTGGGGCGCCTTGCGTTCAGCACCGCATAGCCGATCAACGACGCCGCGACGGCATCGAGCAGCAGCGAGGCACCGGACGAGACATCGCCGCGCCCGACGCGGGCCGCAACGATGATCCCGCCGAGTGCTGCGAGGACCGCCGACAGCGCATAGGCGAGGACCTTCAGCCGGCCGGTCCGCGCGCCCGCGAGATGCGCCGCCAGCTCGTTGCCTCCGACGGCGAAGATCAGCCGGCCGAACCGGGTCCGCTCGGTGAAGAGTCCGGCGGCGATGGCCACCACGAGCATGATCACGACCGGCAACGGCACGACATCGAACAGGCGAGTGCGGCCAAGGCTCAGAAACGCTGCATCGAATACGCCGTTCGCCGACCGTCCGTCCGGCAGGATGAGACCGGTTGCGATGGAGCGCCCGGCCGTGGGAATGAGCTGCAGCCCGGTCAGCAGGAAGTTCACCGCGAGCGTGGCGAGCAGGTCCGGCACGTTGAGACGGACGATCAGGAACGCGTTGAGGAGACCGATGGCGAGGCCAAGGGCAAGAACGAAGAGCACCGTCTGCGGCGCGGTGAAGTGCCAGACGACCATGGCGTAGCTCGCCGCCATGACACTCGACGCGGCCACCGCGCCAACGGAGAGATCGAAGCCGCCCACGGCAATCGAGATCGTGACCCCGACGCCGATGATCGCCACCACCGACACGGCCTGTAGCACGCTCATGACGTTCGGCAGAGTGAGGAAGGCCGGCTCACGCAGCGAGAACAGGACGAACAGAGCGCCGAGCAGGACGAAGACGGCCCAGCGACGGACGAGCTCGGACAGAGGCCGCCTGGTTGGCTGCGCCGGCGTGGCAGCGAGCGGTTCGGTCGTGCTGGTCATGGCTCAGAGTCCTGCAGGTTCTTCGGCGGCGTGAAATCCGGTCTTGTCGAGCAGGAGCACCCGGTCGGCGACCTCGAAAGCCTCCTCGGCGTCGGACGTCGCGATCAGCGTGGCGACACTCTCCTGCGCACGGATCGCGGCGATGATGTCGGCCCTTGCGCCGACATCTACGCCCTGAAACGGCTCGTCGAGCAGCAGCAGCCGCGCGGGCTCCGCCTGCCAGCGCGCGAGCACCACCTTTTGCTGATTGCCGCCCGACAACGTGTCCAGGCGCGCGAACGGCCCCGGCGTTCGGATGCCGAGCCGCGACACCGCGCGCCGCGCCTCGTCACTCTCCTTGCGGCCGAACAGAAAGCCGAATGGGTACCAGCGACGCAGATGCGGCTGGGCGATCGATGCGGCCAGCGTGCCTCCCGGCCAGTCCGATGGGACAAACGACGTCAGCTTGCGATCTTCGCCAGCGAGGAACACGCCAGTGGCGATCGCCTCGCGCGGCGCGCGGATGTTGAACGGCCGACCTTCCAGTTCGATCTCGCCGGCATGCGCGGTCTCGGCTCCGAACAGGATGTTCAGCAGGCGGCTCTTGCCCGACCCGAGCGGACCGATCAGCGCGACGACTTCTCCTTGGCGCACGTCGAGATCGAGCGGCCGGCTGTCGGGAAAGAATTTCAAGCCGCGGAGCCGGAGCTGCACGGCGCCGCCGGGGCGCGAGATCGGCCGCACGCTTGCCACGGGCCGGCCGATCATCGCCTCCAGCGCTGCGGCGAAGTCGATCGGGCGCGCCTGGCTGGCAACCACGCGACCACCGCGCAGCACGACCACACGGGTCGCCAGCCGCGCCAGATCCGCCGTACGATGCGAGATGTAGATAATGGCGAGCCCGCGGCCGGCGAGGTCTTCGAGAATGGCAAACAGCCGGTTGGCTTCGGAGGCAGACAGGCTGGCCGTGGGCTCATCGAGAATGAGCAGCTTCGGATCGGACGAGAGTGCGCGCGCGATCGCCACCAATTGCCGCTCGGCAGGACCGATGTCGCCGAAATCCGCATCGAGCGGCAGATCGAAGCCGGCCTTGCGCGCGATCAGTACCGCCTCGTGCGAGACCGAGCGCCGCGAGACGAACAGGCCGCTACGGCCGTCGGCAAACCGGTCGAGCAGCAGCGCATCGGCCACGGTCAGGCCGGGAACGCCGGCCCGGTCGGTGGCTTGATGAATCGCGACGACACCGCCGGCGATCGCCTCCCGCGGAGTCGACGCCCGAAGGGGCTGTCCATCCAGAAAGACTTCGCCGGAGTCGGCAGAGATCACGCCAGCGAGGATGTTCACCAGCGTCGATTTTCCGGCCCCGTTCGCGCCCATCAGGCCAACAATCTCGCCGGGTGCCACGCGGAGCTCGACATTGTCGAGAGCAACGGTCGGACCAAAGCGTTTCGACACGCCGTGGATCTCCAGCCCGTTGCCGGGACGGGATTGCGTTGCCAACGAATTCGATTGCACGGAAGGTCGCTCTTGCAGGAACTACACGCGTGATCCTAGCGACGTGCGCGACGGAATGGCTTTCAAATTCAGGCTGCGCCATGAAACGTCCGTACCGTCGAAGCACTGATATCGAGAATGTCTCGCGTAACGTACGACTATAGCGGGCGTGCCGACCGACTCTCGCGAAATGCGCCTCGTCTGAACGCGCTGATACAAGCGTCTTGAGCAAGACGCATGACGCGTGCAGTGAGCTGACGCGCCTCACTTGCCAACAAGCTGCCGTCACGCGCTGCCGGTATTAGAGCTTCAAGAGACGCTCTGCGTTCTTGGAGAACACCCGTTCCAGAACATCATCGCTGAATCCTGCAGCGGCGTAGTCATCAATCGACTGCCGGATCGGCCGGAACGGATAGGACGAGCCGAACAGGAACTGATCGGCGAGGAAGCTGTTGGCGGCCTTCACATAGGCCTCCTGTCCCGGCTGAAACAGGTACATGTCGGGAATGAGATGAACATTGGCATGCCGGAAGGCGACGCCGATGATCTCCTGCACGCGCGGCCAGTAGCCGTGGAACACGCCGATCTTGAGACGCGGAAAGGCGGCCGCGACCACGGCCACGCCGGAAGGGTCGTTGAAGCGCGGATCGGGCGTCGTCGGGCCGGACATCAGGAACAGCGGAACGTCGAGCTCCTGCAGCCGCTCATAGATTGGCCAGTAGATGCGATCATCGGGATGGCGCGGCGGCGCGCCGAAGCCGGGCTCGATGTCGATCCCCTTCAGTCCGAGCTTGTCAGTGGCACGCTCGATCTCCTCAATGGCGGCACGCTCGCCGAGCAGCACCGGATCGACCGCGCCGATACCGATCAGCTCCGCGTGGCCGGAGACGATCTCATGGATGCGGTCGTTCGGCAGATGCTGGGACGGCGTGTGACGGCCGACGACCACGGCCCGCGCCAGGCCTGCATCGCGTATCTCGGTAAGGAAGCCGTCGGGGGTCAGCGAGCGCGCGAAATGCGCGTCATCTCCCTTGGTTCCGACCCGCCGGTTCAACCAGCGCGCGGTCTCGTATTCGGGACTGCCCGGCGTAGCGCCGAAGAAGTCGTGCAGATAGGCCGGGCGGCAACGCAGATCGATGATGCTCATCAGCTGGTCCTTTGGCGTTCAGCGTCAGCTCGCGACGACGTCAGCGCTGGTCGTGGTGCGGATGTCGAAGGCCCCGCCGGTCTGCGTGGTGTTGAGCAGCGTCACCGGCGTCTTGCCTGCGATCCGCGGGAAGGCAAGCTCCGCGAAGCGGATCGCCTCTTCGAGATGCGGATAGCCTGACAGCACGAACGTATCGACGCCGAGGGCTGCATATTCGTCGAGGCGATTCACCACCTGCTCGGGTGACCCGACCAGCGCGGTGCCCGCGCCGCCGCGCACCAGACCGACACCGGCCCAGAGATTGGGCCCGATCACGAGCCGGTCACGCCGGCCCTGATGCAGCGCCGCCATGCGCGCCTGGCCAACCGAATCCATCTGCGCATATTGCGCCTGGGCGCGCGCGATGTCGTCGTCGGTGAGACGGCTGATCAGCCGATCGGCATCCGACCACGCCTCGTCTTCCGTCTCCCGCACGATGACGTGGAGGCGGACACCGAAGCGCACGGTGCGACCGTGCCGCTCGGCGCGCTTGCGGACATCGGCGATCTTGGCCGCGACGGCTTCGACCGGCTCGCCCCAGGTCAGATAGGCGTCGACATGCTTCGCAGCGAGCTCGTGCGCGGCCGGCGAGGAGCCGCCGAAATACAGCGGCGGCCAGGGCTTCTGCAGCGCGTCGTGAAAATTCCTGGCGCCCTCGAGGCGGAAGTGCCGACCTTCGAAATCCACCTTCTCGCCAGCCAGCAGCCGCTTCCACACGGTGAGATATTCGTCGGCTACATCGTAGCGCTCGTCGTGCGAGAGAAACACGCCTTCCGCCGCGAGCTCGGTCGCGTCGCCGCCCGGCACGACATTGAGCAGCAGCCGGCCTCCGAGCGCCTCATCGAGCGCGGCGGCCTGCCGCGCGCCGGCGGTGGGGCCGGAGATCGAGGTGCGCAACGCCACCAGCAGCTTGATCCGGCGCGTCACGCCGACGAGAGTCGCAGCGGTGACCCAGGGATCGGCGCAGCTGGCCCCGGTCGGGATCAGGATGCCGTCATAGCCCAGGCGGTCCACCGTCTCGGCGACCTGGCGCAGATAGGCATTGCTGGGCGCGCGGCTGAAATCGGATTTGCCGAGATAACGGGTATCGCCCGACGTCGGCAGGAACCAGAAGACCTCATATGACATGCGCGATATCCCTTTTACACCGCTTGCGCCCGAGGGGCGGCCCGCCGGTGGCTGCCTCCGGCATGCCGCTCGGGCAGACGGTCACCTTCACCGAACAGCTTGCGGCGGAGCGATCCCTCGGCATAGGCGGTCTTGTAGAGGCCGCGGTCCTGCAGCTCGGGCACGACGATGTCGATGAAGTCCTCGTAGCTCTCGGGCACGACGATGCGGCTGAGGTTGAAGCCATCCACCTCGCCATCCTCGATCCAGGACTGGAGTTCGTCGGCAACCGCTGAGGCATCGCCGGTGATCGCGGCGTAGCGCCCGCCCAGCGCAAGCTCGTTCAGGAGATCGCGCTTGGTGAGTTTCCGCTGCGCAGCCGCGGCGGTCGCGGATTGGATCGCATTGCCCGGTGCGTAGGGGATCGGATCGTCGAGGCCGTAGCGCGAGAAATCGATGCCCGTGGAGGCGGAGAAATGCGCGAGCCCCGCCTCGGGGCTGGCATGGCGCAGATATTCGTCGCGCTTCTCCTCAGCCTCGGCCCTGGTGCGGCCCGGCACCACGGCAATGCCAACGAAGACCTTGATGTCGTCGGGCCGCCGGCCCGCACGCACGGCTTCCGCGCGGATCGCGCGCACGGCATTGCGCGCCGTCGTCTTGTCGCGCGCGGAGATGAAGACGCATTCAGCGTGCCGGCCGGCAAAGGCCCGTCCCCGCGGCGACGTGCCGGCCTGGTAGAGCACGGGCGTACGCTGGATCGATGGCTCGGACAGGTGATAGCCGTCGACGTCGAAGAACTCGCCGTGATGCGAGATGGGGCGGATCCCCGCGGGATCGGTGAACACCCGCGCGGCACGGTCGCGACGCACGGCGGCGTCGTCCCAGCTCGCTTCCCACAGCTTGTAGAGCACTTCGAGATATTCCTCGGCATAATCGTAGCGGCGATCGTGCTCCGGCAGTCGCGCGTCGCCCTTGCCGCGATGCGCGCTGTCGAGATAGCCGGTGACGATGTTCCAGCCGATGCGGCCGCGCGTCAGATGATCGAGGGTCGAGAAGCGCCGCGCCAACGTATAGGGCGCCTCATTGTGCACGTTCACCGTGATGCCGAAGCCGAGATGCTGCGTCACGGCCGCCATGGCGGACACCAGCAGGATCGGGTCATTGACCGGCAATTGCACCGCCTCCCGCGCCGTGACGTCGATCCCGGCGCCATAGATGTCGTAGACGCCGATGATGTCGGCGATGAAGATGCCGTCGAACAGACCGCGTTCGAGCAGCTTCGCCTGGTCGGTCCAATAGGCCAGCGTGTTGTAGTCGGGCGAGCGGTCGCGCGGGTGCGTCCACAGGCCATGATTGATATGGCCGACGCAGTTCATGTTGAAGGCGTTGAGCAGGATCTGCTTCTTCGCGGCCATCAGAGGGCTCCGTGCCGGGGCGGAATCCGGCCGTTGAGGTGGTATTGGCCGATCCAATGATATTTCCAGCGCACCGGATCATGCAGCGTATGGGTGCGGACGTTGCGCCAGTAGCGGTCGAGATCATCCGCGCGGTTGGTGGCCGACGTGCCGCCAAGCTCAAGCAGCTTGTTGGCGGCAAGCAGCCCGGCCCGATGGCTCGCGGCGCGCGCTTCGGCGACGGCGATCGAGGCCGCGGCCACGCTCGCTTCATCAGGTACGGCTTGCGCCGTGTCGACAAAACGCCCGGCACGGTCGAGGAGCGCATCAGCCGCCGCGAGACGGACACGCACGTCGCCGACCGCGTGAAGCGTCAGCGGGTCCTCTGCGGCGCGCTCGACCTTGGCGTCGATCCAGGCCCGCGCCCGCGATCGCAGGAACGGCAGCATGGCCGCGAAGGCGCCCTGCCCGATCCCGAGGTCGATGCCGGCGTGAAGAATCTGCGCGAAAGGACCGATCGCGGTCGGCCGATCAAGCGAGGCCTGGAACGGCACGACCCAGTCCGGCTCCACCTTCACCCGGTCGAGCAGCACCGAACCCGACCCGGTCACGCGCTGACCAAAGCCGTCCCAATCATCGACAACCGTCACGCCCGCGGCATCGCGGGGGATGAACACGAGATAGGCGACCTCCCGGCCGTCCTCCTCGGCGTTCGCCATGGTCGGAATCCAATGGGCGAACAGCGCACCCGTGCAGTAGAATTTGCGTCCTTCGACATACCAGCCGGCAGGATCACGAACGAGCCGCGTGTGCCGCTTGTAATCGCGCGTCCCGATCTCGGCCAGCGCATTGCCGAGCCGGGCGCCGGCCAGAACCTGTCCGTAGAAGAAGCGCTTCTGCGCGTCGGTGCCGCCGTTGCGCAGCACCTCGAGCGAATAGAAGTGGTTCTGCGGGATTTGCCCAAGCGAACCGTCGGCCGCCGAGATCAACGCAATGACCCGCGCCGCCGTCGCGGACTTCACATCCGTTCCGCCATACGCTGAGGGAACGGTGATGGCCCACAGCCCGCTTGCGGTGAAGCGCTCGATCTCGTCCCACGGCAGGCGGCGATCCAGATCGCGGGCCACCGCCTCCGCTGCAAATTCCTTGGCGAGCGCGCGGGCGGTCTCCAACGCCTCGGCGTCGGAGGCAATCCGTGGCACTGGGCGGGACGCCGGCACGATGCGCGCCGTCGGCGAAGGACTCGAGACAGGATTGAGCGACATCTGCCCGCTCCTCAATTCCACTGATGACGCGGCGGCAGAACGCCGTTCAGCGTGTAGTTGCCGAGCAGATGATACTTCCAGCGGACGGGATCATGCAACGTGTGCACCCGCGCATCGCGCCAGAACCGTCCGAGATTGTACTGCTCGCGTGTCGCCGACGAGCCGGCCAATTCGAGCAGGCGTTCGGAGGCTTCGAGCGCAATCTCGGTGGTGAGGATCTTGGCCTCCGCCACGGCGACCGAGGCTTCGGCCGAGCTTTCCGCCGTGATCGGCGCAGCCGCGACCCGGTCGAGCGTCCGGGCAGCGCGCGCAAGCACTTCCTCGGCGGCGTGCAGGTCGAGCTGCAGCCGTCCGATCTCGCCGATGATGTAGGGATCGTCCGTCGCAGCCGCGACGGTGAATGGCCAGGCCCGCGTCTTCGTCCGCACGAAATCGAGCGCGGCATCAATTGCGCCCGCTGCGATCCCGGCATCGATCGCCGCCTGGATGATCTGCGAATGCGGGCCGCCGAGACCGGGCCGCGAGGCCAGCGGGACGAGGTCGATCAGCAGTTCTTCCTCGACCGGCGCGGCCTCGAAGATGACCGTTCCACTCGCCGTGGTGCGCTGGCCAAAGCCATCCCAATCGTCAACGACCTGAACACCCGGCGCATCGCGTCTGACCCAAGCGAGCACCGGCCGGCCGGCGTCGTCGATGGCGCGGGTGGGAATCCAGTGCGCGAAGATCGAGCCCGTCGAATAATAGCGCTGCCCTGACAGCTCCAACCGTCCGTTCACGCGCGTCAGCTGGGTCGTGACATGGGTGATGGCGCGGCCGTGACGCTCGGGCCCGGCATTTCCGATCCGATGACCGGCCAGGATGTCACTGTAGATGCGCGCCTGCTGCTCGGGGCTCGCAGCCTCGCGCACGAGCGCAAGGACGCCGAACTGATTTTGCGGGATCTGCGCCACCGAGGCATCGGCCGCAGCAAGGATCGCGAACACCCGCACCAGCGTCTCATGCGAGACGTCGGCGCCTCCGAACCGGCGCGGCACGGTGATGCCGCCAAGACCGCTGGCCGTGAACAGCTCGATCTCGGCCCAAGGCAGCCCCCGGTCGCGATCGCGCCGCGCAGCGCCCTCGGCAAGCCGCGGGACCAGCGCATGCGCGATGTCGATCGCCTCGGCATCGGACGAGACGAGATGTGGACGGCTGGGCGTCGGCGGCGATCCCGTGCCGGCTGGATTTGCAACCATCAGATTCGATACCTTGTCCGTGATGCGTGCCCGCGGCACCCGATGACCGCGCCGCCACCTATCTCAGCGGCGCGGACATCGATCCTGCGCGGATCAGATACCCTGGCCGAAGCTGCCGTCATGCCGCTCAAATGCCTCACTCATCACGGCCCACACGTCTACCTGCAACCATCCGGCGCGCAAACAACGTCAACGCTGATAACTCAAGATCAACGCACTACTCCGTGTATATCGTTTTTCAATTCCAAATTACCTCCGATCAGGCGAAGGACTTTCTCCTTTTTGTACATATGGAAACGCATCTCTTCGTCGATCACGACATACAGGCATCGTACTCGGACGTTTGCCTAGCGTGTGAGCAGAGGAACTGGCCGGGTCGCACGCCGAGCTCTGTCACATTCATGGCCCCGTCTCCTGATACGCGCTTGGCATCACCACAGCCTGAGCTGCTCATGGAACAGATCGCCTCGATCATCGCCATTTGACAGAATGTCAGACTTCTTCTCGCGTGAACTACGAAAACGCCTTGCATCGGAAAACTGATACACGTCCGACCATGAGATGCGTGTGGTTTGCAACATCAGCGAGGCGGGCGGACGTCCGGCAATGACGACGACGGACATCCCGACAGAGCCTGCAGCGCGTCACACCAGCGCCAGCACCGTTCTCAGGCTGCAGGGCCTGACAGTCGACTTTCCGGGCCGGCGTGCTGTGGACGGGCTCGATCTCGAATTGAAAGAGGGCGAGATCCTCGCGCTGGTCGGCGAGTCCGGCTGCGGCAAGTCGACGACGGCCCTGTCGATCCTGCAGCTTCTTCCCAGGAATGCCGTGATCGGTGGACGGATCGAGCTCGCCGGGCGGGACATACGTGGTCTCAAGCCCAAGGCGCTCGCGGCGCTGCGCGGCAGAGATGTCGCCATGATTTTCCAGGAGCCGATGAGCTCGCTGAACCCACTGCAGACGATCGGAGACCAGGTCGCCGAGGCGATCCTGCTGCATGAAAGGGTTTCGCGGACCGAGGCGCGTCAGCGCGCCATCGCGCTGCTCGAACTGGTCAAGATTCCGGATGCCGCCCGGCGGATCGACGACTACCCGCACCAGCTCTCCGGCGGACAGCGGCAACGGGTGATGATCGCGATGGCCAGCGCCTGCCGCCCCAAGCTGCTGATCGCCGACGAGCCGACCACCGCGCTCGACGTCACGATCCAGGCCGAGATCCTCGGCCTGATCGACGGGCTGCGTCGCGAGCTCGGCATGGCCGTGCTACTGATCACACACGATCTCGGCGTGGTCGCGCAATGGGCGCACCGGGTCGTGGTGATGCATGACGGGCGCAAGCGCGAGGAAGTGGCCGCCTCTCGCCTGCTCGTGCATCCACAAGACGACTACACGCAGGGGCTGATCGGCGTTTCGCTACACGGAGCGGGCGATGACCTGCACTACAGCCGCCGGCGCCTCGCCGAGATCACGCGGACGCCGGATGGCGGCTTCGGCCTCACCCGCCCCTTGCCGCGCCCTGCTCCGCGGGCAGCGGCGCGCGATCCTCGGCCGCGGCTTGCGCTGGAAGAGGTCAGCGTCAGCTATGGTGATCGCCACACCCGAACGGACGTAGTCCGGGGCGTCAGCTTCGCGGTCGTCCGCGGCGAGACCGTCGGTCTGGTCGGCGAGTCCGGCTGCGGAAAATCGAGCCTGTCGCGCGCGATCCTCGGATTGACGCCGGTCAGCGCGGGCCGGGTCGTCGTCGATGGCACCGACATCACCGGCCTGTCGCGCAAGGCCTTGATTCCCTGGCGCCGCCGGATCCAGATGATCTTCCAGGATCCGTTCGGCTCACTCAATCCGCGGCATCGGGTCGAGGATATCCTTGGCCATGCGCTGCGCATCCACGGCGTTTCGGACCGGCATGAGCGCAGCCGGCGCATCGGCAAAATTCTCGACGATGTCGGCCTGCCGCGCGACGCGGCGCGGCGCTGGCCGCACGAATTCTCCGGCGGACAGCGTCAGCGCATCGGCATCGCCCGCGCCTTGGTGCTGCGTCCGGAACTCGTGATTTGCGACGAGCCCGTCTCGGCGCTCGACGTCTCGATCCAGGCGCAGATCCTGAACCTGCTGGTCGACCTGCGCGACGAGCACGGCCTGTCCTACATCTTCATCAGCCATGATCTCGCCGTGGTGCGCTACATCTCGGACCGTGTCCTGGTGATGGAGCGCGGCAGGATCGTCGAGGCCGCCGATGTCGAGCGCATCTGGCATGCGCCACAGCATCCCTACACCCGCAAATTGCTGGGATCGATCCCGGGGCAACATCACGCCCACGACCATCGATCCCCCCACCCGGAACACAGCCCGAGGGCCGCCGCTCTCGGCTGATGACACCCGCTCTTCGATCTCACAAACAGAGACAGGACGCCCTCATGAAAAAGACTCACACGGACACGGCAGCCACGAACGGTCGAGGCCTTGATCGTCGGACCTTCATCGAGCTGACGGGGGCGCTTCTCGGCTCGACAGTGCTGGGCGGCGTTCCTCATGCGGCCCATGCGCTCGACAAGGCGCTGCCGAACACGATCGATGGCGCCGTGAAGGGCGGCACGCTCGATGCCTTGATCCATCCGGAGCCACCGACTCTGGCCTCCTTCATCAATACGTCGACGCCAGGGCGCGCCGTGTTCAGCAAGATCTTCGACGGCCTGCTGGACTACGGTCCCGATCTCGCGCCGCGTCCGCAATTGGCGGAGAGCTGGGAGACGTCGAAGGACGGCCTGGTGTGGACGCTGCACCTGCGCAAGAACGTGTTCTGGCACGACGGCACGCCGTTCACCTCGGCCGACGTCAAGTTCTCGGCCGACGTCATCTGGAAGAAATACGCCCCGACCGCGCGCCGCGTGCTGCGGCACCTGGCGTCGGCGGAGGCGCCCGACGAGCACACCATCGTGCTGACCTTGACGCAATCGACGCCGGTGCTGATCAATGCGCTCGACGCGGTGGCGGCACCGGTGCTGCCGAAGCATCTCTACGAAGGAACCGATGTTCCGAACAATCCGCACAACAACGCGCCCATCGGCACGGGCCCGTTCGTCTTCAAGGAATGGGTGCGTGGCAGCCACATCGCACTGGAGCGCTTCGACAAGTACTGGCAGCCAGGACGCCCCTTCCTCAACAAGCTCACCTGGAAGATCATCACCGACGTGGCCGGCCGCGCCAATGCGCTGGAGACCGGCGTGGTGCAATATGGCGAACGCAATCCCGTCACCTTCGCCGACGCAGACCGTTTCAAGACAAGCGACAAGCTCATCGTGTCGACCGAAGGCTATAACGGCTTTTCCGGAACCCTGTGGCTGATCCCGAACTGGCGCGACCCGATCCTGAGCAATTTCAAGGTCCGTGCCGCAATCCTGCACGCGATCGATCGGCAGCTGCTCACCAAGACCGTATGGGGCGGCTACGCTGTGCCGGCCACGGGACCGGTGTCGTCGCTTCTCAAGCCGTTCTACGAGCCGGCCACCCCGCAATATGCCTTCGACAAGAAGAAGGCCGAGGCCCTGCTCGACGAGGCCGGCTTCCCGAAAAAGGCCGACGGCTGGCGGTTCAAGCTGACGCACGACTTCATTCCGTTCGGCGACGACTATCGCCGCACCGGCGAGTTCGTTCGCCAAGCCCTGCGCGCCGTCGGCATCGACGTCGAGCTGCGCTCGCTCGATCTGGCCACCTGGACCAAGAACGTCTTCACCGACTACAATTTCCAGCTCGTCAGCTCGTGGGGCATCAACTGGCAGGATCCGCAGCTCGGCATCGAGCAACATTTCTGGTCCAAGGCCGAATCCAAGGGGACGCCCTGGTTCAATGCCTCGGGCTATGCCAGCCAGGAGGTCGACGCGCTGTTCGAGGATGCGCAAGGCCAGACCGACGCCGACAAGCGCATCGCCGACTACAAGCAGGTGCAGAAGATCGTGCAGCGCGATCTGGCGCGGCTCGATCTGTTCGAGTTCCGCTGGTTCGGTGTCTGGGACAAGCGGCTGCGCAACGTGACCGACACGTTCGATCACAGCCAGAACAACTTCGCCCATGTCTGGTGGGATCAGACCGCCTGATCGGCGCGCTCCATCTCCGAGGCACGGCTCCAAGGAACGGCGCCAAGGAACGGCGCATCGCCAGACATGAGGGATATCCGATGATCCGACGGCTTCTCACCCATCTGCTGCGGCTCGTCTTCATCGTGCTGGCGATTGCGGTGCTGAACTTCGCACTGCTGAAGTCGTTGCCCGGAGATCTCGCGGATGTGGTCGCCACCGAGAGTGGCGCAGCCTCGTCCGAGCAGGTCGCCGAGCTGCGCGAGCGCTTCGGCCTCGGCCGCAGCGTGCCCGCGCAGCTCGCCTCCTATGTCGGTGGCGTCCTGCGCGGCGATCTCGGCATGTCGTTCCGCTTCGGTGAGCCGGTGGCCCAGCTGGTGCTCGGGCGGCTGCCTGCGACCATCACCCTCGTCGGTCTCGCCCTCCCGATCTCCGTTCTCCTGGGAATGGGGCTCGGGATGCTTTCGGCGCGGCGCCCCAATGGGCTGGTCGACGCCGCGCTGTCGCTGCTCTCGACGCTCGGCTATTCGGCGCCGATGTTCTGGACTGCGCTGATGCTGATCGTGGCGTTCGGCGTGAAGCAGCCATGGTTCCCGGTCGGTGGCATCCGCAACGTCACGGCGGGCTATACGGGCCTGCGGGATCTCGTCGACGTGCTCTGGCATCTCGTGCTGCCGACGGCGACGCTGTCGATCTACTACGTCGCGATCTATGCCCGCCTCTACCGCGCATCCTTGATCGAGCAGCTCGCGGAAGACTACATCCGCACGGCGCGCGCCAAGGGGGCCCGCGAGGGACGCGTGATGTTCGGTCACGCCTTGCGCAACGCGACGTTGCCGGTGCTCACCATGCTCGGCCTGCAGTCGAGCGCGGTGCTCGGCGGCTCGATCGTCATCGAGACGGTGTTTGCCTGGCCGGGACTCGGGCAGCTCTCATTCGAGGCCGTGCGCAGCCGCGATGTGCAGCTCCTGCTCGGCGTGCTGCTGCTGTCCGGAATCCTCGTCGTTCTCACAAATCTGCTGGTCGACCTGCTGCAGACGCGGCTCGATCCCAGGATACGCCACCGCTCGCTGGGGGCCTCCTCGTGAAACGGCTGCTGCACCCGCCCCTCATCCTCGGCACGATCGTGCTTGCGGGCGTCGTCGTGATGGCGCTGCTCGCGCAACGGCTGTTTCCGGGAGATCCGATGGACATGGTGGCCGTGCCATTCACCTGGCCCGGCCAGGATGAGACGGTCCCTCTCGGGTCCGATCTCATGGGACGAGACCTGCTCGCCGGGATTTTCCATGGCGCGCGCGTGTCGCTGCTCGTCGGCGCGTCGGCAGCGACCATCGCGCTGACGATCGGCGTGACCATCGGCGCGATTTCCGGCTTCTACGGCGGCGCAGCCGATGCGGCGCTCGGCCGGATCACCGAATTCTTCCAGACCATTCCGGCGTTTCTGCTGGCGGTCATTCTCGTCGCGATCATGCGCCCGTCGATCGGGACGATCATCCTGGCGCTGGGGATCTCCTCCTGGACAGGCGTGGCCCGTCTCGTGCGTGCGGAATTCCTGACATTGAGGGAGCGCGAGTTCGTGCGCGCCTCCGAGGCCCTGGGCGCGAGCGACCTCCATCTCATCACCCGCGAGATCCTCCCCAATGTCTTGACTCCCATCCTGGCCTCGACCGGCATCCTGGTGGCGCAGGCGATCCTGTCGGAGGCCGGGCTGTCCTTCCTCGGCCTCGGCGATCCCAATCTGATCAGCTGGGGCTCAATGATCGGCATCGGACGCGATGCGCTCAGGACAGGCTGGTACATGAGCGCAATCCCGGGCGCTGCCATCATGCTGACGGTCGTCGCGCTGAACTTCCTCAGCGACGGGCTTCATGCGGTGCTGAGCCCGCGGACCAGCCTCAGGAACGCCTGACGCCGAACGCGACAGACGCGAGCGTCACGCCTGCTCCCAATGGATCAGCCGGCGGCCGAGCCAGACGAAAAGGGTGTCGAGCGTGGCGCCGAGGACACCGAGCTCGATCAGTCCCACGAACATGCGATCGACGAGAATGTATTGCCGGGCCTCGTCGAGCCGGTAGCCGATCCCGGAGGACGCGCCGGTCAGTTCGGCGGCCACGAGGCTCAGGAAGGCGAGCGCGGCGCCGAAGCGCAGCCCCGCGAAGATATGCGGCGCCGAGGCCGGCACTACGACCTGGAGAAACTCGAGGCTCCTGGAGGCGCCGAGCGAGCGCGCGGCGCGGATATAGGTGTCGGGAACGTGCTCCATGCCGTGATGGGTGTTGAGCCACACGGCGAGAAACACCGTGTAGGCAATGACGAAATATTTCGACTCCTCGCCAATGCCGAACCACACCACCGCGATCGGCACCAATGCGATCGCCGGGATCGGCCGCAGCAGGTTGAACAGCGGGCTGAGGCCGATCGAAAACAGCCTCACCCGTGACGTCAGCAGCCCGAGCGTCACGCCGAGCGAGGCGCCGACGACGAAGCCGGCGGCGGCGCGCTGCAGCGACACGAGCAGGTCCTTGAGCAGCACGCCCGACCTGAACATGTCGATCGCAGCAAGGAGGACTTTCGCCGGCGACGGAAACAGCACCGGATTGACGATCGCGATGCTGCTGGCGAGCTGCCAGACGGCGACGATCGCCACGAGCGGCACGACGAGGTTGCGGACCCTGACGGCGAGGCTGCGCATCGTTCAGCCGACCTTGGGCCGGTAGCGATCCGAGGGGCCGTGCACGCGGGTGATCCCGGGCAAGGAGCCGATGCGGACGGCGAGCTCGCGATAGCGCCGCACGAAGTCGCGCCCATCCCAATCGACCGGCTGTCCCGCCGCCAGCACCGGCCGGCCATCGACGACGACGGCCGCGATCTGGTCGCGGTTGTAGTAGCGGACGAGCTCCCATTCGAAGTCCAGGGTGGGCTGGGTCTCCGGGCGATCCATGTCGAGCACCAGGAAGTCGGCGAGCGCGCCGGCCCGGAGCACGCCGACGTCGGGCCAGCCGGCCGCATCCGCCGATCCCCGCGTGATCGCGTCGACCCAGGTCCAGCCCGCGCCGGCCGAGAAATCCGCCGTGCGCAGACCATAGGTCAGGCGCTGGGCATGCTCGGCCGCGTCGAGGGTGCGAAAGCCGTCGAACCGGGTGTTGTCGGAGCCGAGACCGAAGCGAACACCGTGCGCGGCGAAGGCCAAGGCCGGCGCTACCGCATTGCCCTTCCACTCGCTTGCCACGGGATTGTAGGCCACCGCAGCGCCGGTCTTCTGCAGCAGCGCCACCTCGCGATCTGTGGCGAGCGTGGCGTGATGGATCAGGACATGCGGGCCAAGCACGCCATGCTCCGCCAACAGCTCCAGCGGCCGCTTGCCGAACTGCAGGATGCTGTCGTGCACCTCGGGAAAGTGCTCGTTGGCGTGCAGCTGATAGATGATGCCACGCTGCTTCGCATGCGCGCTGATCGCCGCCAGCGTCTCCGGCCGGTTGCCGAAAAAGCTGCCGCTCGACACCGACGGCGTGATGCGGGGGTGGTCTGCGGTCTGCGCGATGTGCTCGTCGATACGCGCGAGAATGTCGGCCAGCGATACGCGCCCGTCCTTCGGGTCCGCGTCGGTCGCGACCTCGTCGAGCCCGGTGGACGATCTCAGGCGGATGCCGGTCTCCTCGGCGGCGCGATGCACGGCGGCATTCCGCGAAGCGTCGTTGAGCGCATAGTTGACGACACCCGTAAAACCACCGCGCAACTGCTCCAGGAACTGCCATTTGGCGGAGACGTAGGCGGCCTCGTCGTCGATCCCCGCCTCCATCGGCACCCACAGCCGTCGCCAGATCTGCGCCGGCTCGCCGCCGATCAGGATCTTGCCGAATGTCTGGCCGAGATGCGTATGCGCATCGGTGAAGCCCGGGATGATCGCATGGCCGCTCAAGGTCAGCGCCGCGGCCTGATCGGCCGCCGTGAGCTCCGCGGCCGGCCCGGCGCTGACGACCCTCGATCCTTCCACGACGAGGGCATGATCGCGCTGCGGGCCGTTCGCGGTCAGCAGCAGGTCCGGCTTCAGCACGAAGCGATCGCGCTTCAGCGCCGCGATCAGGTTGTCGGTCATGGATGGCTCCGCTCGATCGGTCGATGCATCAGGCTTGGCGCGAGCCGCGAGATCATTTGGACAGCGCGTTCAGGTCCGGCGCGAGCGCGCCGATCGGGCCATCGGCGAGATAGCCGCGCAGCCCGGCCCGATCGATGCTCGCACCCTTGATGATGCCCTTCGCCTCGACCCATTTGGCCTCGGCTTCGAGCACATCGAGCAACCCGGTCTGGAAGCCGAGGCGGAAGGTGTATTCAGCCCAGGCTTGGTCGACGGTAGCGGCGCTCAGTGCGCCCTGGGCGGCTGCGACGACCGCAGCCTTCGCCGACGCCGGATCGTTGCGGATGAGCTCGCTCGCCTTCAACAGCGCAGCGAGGAATTTCTTGATGTCGCCGGGCTGCTGCTCGATCGCCTTGCGTGACGCCGACACCACCATGTAGGCGTCGTAGTCCTTGCTGACGATCTCGCGGTAGCGTTCACCGAGGATCTCCCTCGCCTTGCCGTAGTAGTCGGGGAACGGGACGGCCGCCTGGATGTCGCCGCGCTCCAGCGCCGGCACGATGTCGGCGGGCGCCAGATTAACGATCTCCGCCTTCAGCCCGTTCTTCTCCAACGTCAGGTTGGTCAGGAACTCGGCATTGGTGCCAAGACTGGTCCCCACCCGCTTTCCGGCGAGATCGGCAATGCTCGTGAAGCCGAGATCGGCGCGGCCGATGATGCGGTTGCCGGTGAACCTGCCGAGTTCGGTGATGACCGCGAACTTCTGGTTCTGCAGCGCGCCGATGACCGGCGGATATTCGGCCATGAAGGCGAGATCGACCTGGCCGCCGATCAGCGCCTCGAGGCCGCGCCTGCCGCTGGGGAAGCGGACGATCTCGACGTCGAGGCCTGCCTCCTTGAAGTACCCCTTCTCGATGGCGATCGCGACCGGCGCGCTCTGCAGGCTGCCGCCCGGCAGGGTCTGGCCGAAGATCAGCTTGCCGGTGTCGGCGGCAGTCGCGCTGACAGCACCGAGCGCGAGAAACAGCAGGCTGGCCCCGATCGACTTCAATTGGCGCATGATGAATCCTTCCGTCATTGATCTCAGGTGATGTCCGTCACATGTTGCTGGCGCAGCAGGCCGATGATGTGCGCGCGCCGGTCGAGAAAGGCCTGATCGAGCCGGTCGACGGCGCGCGGCCGCGGCGTATCGACATCGATCCGGCGGATGATGCGGCCGGGCGCGGCCGACATCACGTAGACGACGTCGGCCAGGATCAGCGCCTCGTCGACGTCATGGGTGACGAACAGCACGGTGGAGCGTCGCCGTTCCCACAGGCTGAGCAGCAGCGCCTGCATCGACAGCCGGGTCTGCGCATCGAGCGCCCCGAACGGCTCGTCCATCAGCAGCACCTCGGGGCTGAGCACGAGCGTCCGCGCGATCGCGACCCGCTGCTTCATGCCGCCGGAGAGCTGGCCGGGATACTTCCGCAGATGTGCGCCGAGGCCGACCTCCGTCAGCGCAGCGATCGCTCGGTCGCGCCGCTCCGCGCGTGACAGCGACAGCTGCTTCAGCGGAAATTCGACGTTGCCGAGCGCCGAGAACCAGGGGAACAGCGCAAAATTCTGGAAGACGATCCCGACCGACGAGGTCGGCCTGGTGACCACGCGACCGTCGACGGCGACCGTGCCGCGGCTGGGGCGGACGAAGCCGGCGGCGGCATTGAGCAAAGTCGACTTTCCGCACCCCGAGGGACCGATCAGCACGGCGAACTGCCCGGGCTCGATCGTGAGATCGATATCCGTGACGACATCGCTCGACTGGCGCGTCTTGTCGCCGAACGCGATCGCGACGTCCGTCATCTCGATCCGGCCCGCCCCGTCGTGACTTTCCGTCGTGACCGTATCTTGCGGCAGCGCGCGCGGGCGACGGCCCCCTTGATCGACCAATGTCGGGCCGAGACTGATGTTCATGGCCGGCCCTGGATCGCCACGTGCCGCGCGGCTCTTGCGCCCAGCGGCCAGCCTCCCGCGTCATGGACGCGCGCGGCGATCGTGGCGAGCCGATGGTCGGAGAACGCTGGCGCAAGCAGCGTGATGCCGAAGGGCAGCCCGTTCGGCCGGAAGCCGGCGGGGATGGCGACGGCGGCGAGATCGGCGAGATTGACGAAGTTGGTGTAGGTCCCGAGCTTGTAGTTGCGGTCGAGCGGATCGGCCTCGATCTCATCGATGCGATAGATCGTGCCGGTGGTCGGGACGACCAGGACATCGATCCGTTGCCACAGCGCTGCAATCTGTCGCTTCAGAACCTCGCAGCGCTGCTGCGCGGCAAACACGTCGGCGCCGGAGATCGACCGGCCGCCTTCGAGTATCACCCGCGTGACCGGCAGCAGCGCATCGGGCCGACCATCGACGATGTGCCGGAGCGCGCCATAGCGCTCGGCCAGCCACGGCCCCTTGAACAGCAACTGATTGAGCTCGCTGAATGGCGCATAGTCGATACTGCTATCGACGGTTCCGGACTCGCCGAGACGCCGGACGGCGGCGTCGAACAGCGCCGCGGCCTCGGCGTCGCCGAAGAAGTCGAGCGATCCGCGGTCCGGAATGCCAAACCGGATCGGTGTGACAACCTCCTCTGGCGCCAACGCATGCTGCCTTGAAAACGGATCATGGGCGTCGTAGCCGCGCGCGACGTCGAAGACCCTCCGCGCATCCGGCACGGTGAGCGCGAAGATCGAGACCGTCTCGATCGAGCGGCACGCCGGCACGATGCCGGCGCCGCTGATCAATCCGCGCGTCGGCTTCAATCCGACGATATTGTTGAACGCCGCCGGGACCCGGCCCGAGCCGCCGGTGTCGGTGCCGAGCGCGACGCTCACGAGACCGCTTGCGACCGACACCGCGGCGCCCGAGCTCGATCCGCCGGGAATGTAGGCCGCATCGAACGGATTGCGCGCCACGCCGTAGGGCGATCGCGTGCCCACCAGCCCGGTCGCGAACTGATCCATGTTGGTCTTGCCGATCAGGATCGCGCCGGCCGCCAGCAGACGCTCGACCGATGGGCTGTTGGCCGCCGGCAAATAGGAAAAGCCGGGACAGGCCGACGTGGTGGCAAAGCCGGCAGCGTCGATGCAGTCCTTGACGCTGAAGGGGATGCCCCACAGCGGCAGCGCCTCGCGCTGAGCCGGCGTGAGCGCTTCGAGCTGTCGCGCGCGCGCCAGCAGGCCGTCGCGATCTGCAACGCTGATCCAGACACCGTCCTCGCCCCGGCGCGCAATCTCGCGCACCAGATGATCCACCACCGCCGATGGCGTCAGCGTACCGCTTGCGTAAGCGGCGGCCAGCCGTGGCAGCTCCAGATCGATCTCCAGCTGCGTCGCGGTCATGACGGATCACGGGGCCGGGAGAACGGACGGGCCTGTTCGAACGCCCGCGCCGCGCGCAGCACCAGGGCATCGGCGAATTTCGCGCCGATGATCTGCAGGCCCACCGGAAGGCCGGCCGCGATCAATCCCGCGGGCACCGAAGCCGCCGGCTGCTGTGTCAGGTTGAACGGATAGGTGAACGGCGAACGGATCGGGCGAGCGACCAGATCGGCCTGCGAGGCTTCGATCGCCGAGGCCGGGAAAGCGGTGGTCGGCGTGAGCAGCAGATCCCAATCCTGATGAAAGCGGCCGAAATGCCGCCCCAGCGCCTCGCGGCGATCGACCGCCCTGAGATAGCTCACGACATCGATCGAACGTCCCTTCTCGGCGACATCCTGCAGCCCCTGCTCGATCAGCGCGCGCCGCTCCGGATCGAACGACTGCACCAGCTTGGCGGCGCCTGCAAACCAGAACGTCTGGAAGATGTCGAACGGATCCTCGATGCCCGGATCGACCAGTTCGACCGTCGCACCGAGTCGGGCGAACGCCTTGGCCGCATCGGCCACGATGCGCTCCACCTCCGGATCGATCGACGCATAGCCGAGCGTCGGACTAAATGCGATGCGCAGGCCCTCGACGCCCTGATCGAGGCCCGCTTGCCAGGAAATGTCCTGCGCCGGCAGCGCGTGGAAGTCGCGTGCATCTGGGCGCGCGATGACGTCGAGCAACAGCGCGGCATCCTGCACGGAACGCGTCAGCGGCGTGACGTGAAACAACGTGCCGTTCTGCGATGGCGGATAGACCGGGACGCGGCCGAAGCTCGGCTTGAAGCCGAACACGCCGCTATGCGCGGCGGGAAGCCGGGTCGAGCCGCCGCCATCGGTGGCGACATGCAGCGGACCAAAGCCGATCGCAGCAGCAGCAGCCGAGCCGCCGCTGCTGCCGCCCGGCGTATGCGCGGGATTCCAGGGATTGCGGGTGATGCCGGTCAGCGGACTGTCGCCAAGCCCCTTCCAGCCGAATTCGGACGTCGTCGTCTTGCCGAGCAGCACGGCGCCCTGCTCGCGCAGCCGCGCCGTGGCCGGCGAATCCTCGCTCCAATCCTGTGCGGGATCGACGGCGCGGCTGCCCCGCAGCGTCGGCCAGCCCTTGGCGAGAACAAGGTCCTTCAACGCCGCCGGGACACCATCGACGAGCCCGACCGGCTCGCCGCGCTGCCAGCGCGCCTCAGAGGCCTGCGCAGCTGCCAGCGCAGCGTCGGCATCGAGCTTCGCAAACGCATTGATGCGCGGCTCCAGGCGCGCGATCCGGTCGAGCACCGCGCGGACGACCTCGACCGGCGACAATGTCCTGGCGCGGTAGTGTTCGACCAATTCGACCGCGGAGAGCAGGCTCGGATCGCTCGACGATGACGGCTTAGCCGCGCGCAGCGGTGTGTTCTGAGCAGACATGCGGCCTCACCTTCCCGTTCCGAGAACGATTGATCAGAGATCATGATCGCTAGGGGCTGGATGGGCCGGATTGCAGCAATTAATTGCCGCGGGATCATTGCCGTCCTGATTTGTAAGAACTTGCTACTTCGAGGCGCAATGCGGGCAATAGCGTTCTCTCGTCCACGACGTCGCGAGCTAATTAGGCCACCATGTGTGGTCCCATACTGCCATCACAAGCCGAAGAGCGATCCGGCGCGACGGCCAGAGAACCCTCTGCCGTCCCAAGTGCGGCTCTACGTTGATCCCTGCCTGGCGCGGGTCGGCCCTTGGCCAGCGGCTATTCAGGCCCGCTCGGTCTCACGCAGATCGATGCCGAGGTGCTGTCCGATGATCTGGGATTGCAGGATGTCCTGCCGGCTGCCGTGAAAGACGACGGCGTCGCGGCTGAGCACGTAGAAGACGTCGCCCAGACCGAGCGCCAGCTGCAGATTCTGCTCGACGAGCAGGACTGCGATTCCTCGCGTGCGCATCTGCACAATGGCCTCGCGAATGGCCGCGACCATGACGGGCGCGAGCCCTTCCGACGGCTCGTCGAGCAGCAATAGGCGCGGCTCGGCTGCGAGCGCGCGGGCGATCGCCAGCATCTGCTGCTGTCCGCCGCTCAGCGTCCCCGCGCGCTGCTTCAGCTTGCCGCGCAGATCCGGAAACGGCGCGATCGCCGCCTCGGCCCGCGCTTGTGCCGAACGGGGACCTGTGATCTCGGCTGCGACGCGGATGTTCTCCTCGACCGTGAGGGAGGCGAAGACGCGGCGGTCCTCGGGCACCCAGGCAATGCCGCGCGCGCAGACCCGATGCGGCGGCAGCCCCGCGATCCGCTGGCCCTCGAACGACAGCTCACCCTGGCTCGGCGCCACCAGCCCCATGATCGTGCGCAACGTCGTGCTCTTGCCGACGCCGTTGCGGCCGAGCAGGCAGACGATCTCGCCCGGGCGCACGTCGAGATCGATGCCGTGAAGGATGTGGGCCGATCCCAGATGGACGTGAACCGCCTTGAGATGCAGCGTCATCGATCGACACTCCGTCCCAGATAGGCCTCTTGCACGGCCGCATCCCGGCTGACCGCCTCCGGCGTGCCGGTCGCGATCGCCCGCCCCTGTGCCATCACCGTGATCCGGTCCGACAGTCCCAGCACGAGATCGATATCGTGCTCGACCAGCAGCACCGCCGTGGTGCGCGCCAGCTGGCGCACCAGCCGGCCGATCAGACCGGCATCGCCGGCGGACATTCCCGCCGTCGGCTCGTCCAGCATCAGCAGCTTCGGCGCGACAGACAGCGATATGGCGATTTCAAGCACCCGCCTTTCGCCATGCGAGAGCTCGCTGGCCGCGCTTTGCGCGCGTGCCGTGAGCCCCACGGTGTCGAGGATCTCGTCGCATATCTTCGTCACCGCAGAGACTGCGGCGCCGCCGGGCCAGAAGCGGCGGTTCATGCGCAGGCGCGATCGCACGCCGAGCGCGACGTTCTCGCGCACGCTGATGTCGTCGAACACCTTCGTCACCTGGAAGGTGCGCGAAAGCCCGGCCGAGACCAGCCGGTGCGACGGCCATCCCGTGACGTCGCAGCCGTCGAGCTCGATGCGGCCCGCCGTCGGCGCCAGAAAGCCGGAGATGCAGTTGAAGGCCGTGGTCTTGCCGGCGCCGTTGGGACCGATCAGCGCATGGATCTGCCCTGGCTCCACGGACAGCACGAGTCCGTCGACCGCGCGCAGCGATCCGAAACGACGGACCAGGCCGGTTACCGTGAGAAGCGCCATCGGAGCTTGCCAAATTGCGCGGGCAGGCCCGCAAGGCCCGACGGGAAGGCGATGACGACCACGACGAAGATCAGGCCGAACACGAACTGCCAGATCGCGAGCGTCGAGGTCAGGACGTCGTGCAGGAAGACGAAGCACACCGCGCCGAGGACGGGCCCGACGATGGTGCCGAGGCCGCCGAAGATCGTCATGATCAGGACGTTTCCGGATTCGCTCCAATGCAGCGACATCGGCGTGGTGCCGGCCTTGAGGAACACCATGAGCCCGCCGGCGAGACCGGCCAGCATCCAGGAGATCACGAAGGCCAGCCATTTGTGCAGGCGAACGTCGATCCCGATCGAGGCGGCGCGGATGTCGTTGGTGCGGATCGCCCGCAGCGTCGCACCGAACGGCGATTTCAGCACCAGCGCGAGACCCGCCAGCGTCGCCATCATCACGACCGACACGAGAATGTAGAAGGGCGCTCCGTTTTTGATCGTGGCGCCGAACAGGCGTGGCAAGGGGACACCGAGGAGTCCATCCATGCCTTCGGTGACTGCCCGCCAGGCGATCGCCACCTGATAGAGCACCTGCGCGATGCACAGCGAGACGATCGAGAATGCGACTCCCGACAGCCGGATCGCGACCGCACCGGCCAGCGCGGCGACGATGAAGACCACCGCCTCGGCGAACAGCAGCGACAAGATAACATCCGCCGACACCTCGCGCGCGAAATAGCCGGCCGCGTAGCCACCAAGCCCGAAGCCCGCCGCGTGCCCGAAGCTGAGCAGCCCGGCATGACCGCTGAGCAGATTGAGGCTCATCGCCCAGATCGCGAGCACGAAGGCCTCGGTCAACAGCGTGATGGTGAACGGCTTGGCCAGCCACGGCGCGGCCAGGATGGCCGCCAGCGCGAGCGCACCAACACCGATCGTGACGAGAGCGCTCGTCCGACCCGACGCCGCAGTGCCGATCGTTGATGAGGTGAGCGTCATGAGCGGTCAGGCGATCCGGCCGGTTGCGAAAATGCCGGTCGGACGTGCGACCAGGACGGAAGCGACGATGAGGAACAGCAAGGCGGTCGACCAGTCCGCGAGATAGGCCCCGCCAACCGCCTTCGTGACCGACACCACGGCCGCGCCGATCGTCGACCCCTTGAGGCTGCCGAGGCCGCCCAGTACGACGACCAGGAACGAGTCGATCAGGATCGACAGCCCCATCTCCGGATGAACCGCGAAGATCGGCGCCCCGAGCGCGCCGGCAAAGCCCGCGAGCCCGGCCGCATAGCCGAACACCTGCCACAGCAATCTGGAGCGATCGACGCCGATGGCTTCCGCCATCTCCGCGTCGTCAGCGATCGCGCGGATGCGCAGGCCGAGTGGCGTCCATTGCACGATCGCCAACACGCCCGCGGCCATGAGCAGCGACAATCCCGCCGCGGCGAAGCGATAGATGGGGAAGTCGTTGGAAAGCACCTGAACGATGCCCTCGAAGCCGAGCGGCGGCTTCACGATCGTCGTGCTGGTGCCCCAGAGATATTCGATGCCGCCGACCAGCATCGCGGAGAGACCGAAGGTCGCCAGCAGCGTATCCACCTCCGGCCGCTTGCGCAGACGCCGGATCAGCCCCGCCTCCAGCGCGAGGCCGATGCCCGTCAGCACGACGGGCACCACCGCGAGCGCGAGCCAGAAGCCTGCGCCGACCCGCATCACCGAGATCAGCACGTAGCCGCCCAGCGCGTAGAACGCGCCATGCGCAAAGTTGACGACACGGCCGAGGCCGAACACCAGGCTGAGACCGAGACTCGTCAGCAGCAGGAAGGAGCCGTAGACGAGCCCGTTGACGATATTGACGAACAGGAAGTTGAGCTCGTGCGCCATCCGACGGCGCCACTATTTGGCAGCCGCGGTCGTGCCATCGAGCCGGCAGCCATACTCCGCCGCCGACTTCGGCAGCGACAGGCTGGCCGGCACCGCCGTCGGACGCTGCGCATAGCTCGCGCCATATTTCGGCGCGGCCAGCTTTTCGTAAGGACCGAGGAACAGCGGCGCCAGCGCCTCGCGTCCTCCGGCCTGGAATTTGAGCGGACCGACGGGCGTTTCGGACTCGACCGTCTCCAGCGCCTTGACGATCGCCTCCGGCGACGTCGCGTTGGCCTTCTCGATCGCGTCGAACAGAACGGTGGCCGCGCTCGCCGATTGCAGCGACTGCATGCCCGCGACACGGCCGTGCAACTGATAATGCGCCTCGTTGAAGCCGCGCGTCACCGGCCACTGCTCCTCGGTCCGCCATGCCGCCCACGAGCCCGCCGAGATCACGCCGGTCGACGCCTCGCCGAGCTTGTCGACCAGCCAGTCGGGCAGCCCGATCGGCGACACCAGCACGGCGTCCTTGGTGAGACCGAACTCATTGGCCTGCTGAATGAACTGCAGCAGGGGCACGCCGAGCGTCACCGGCGCGATCACCACCGTGGCGCCGGACGCCTTGGCCTGCGCGATGAACGGCGCCCAATCCGAGGTGTCGAGCGGCGCAAAGGCCTCGCCGGCATATTGCACGGCCTTCACCCCCTTGGTCGCGCCGGCCACCAGCCGCGCCCACGGATAGTCGTGCCCGATCGTGAACCATTTGGCGTTATGCAGCCGCGGCGTCTGCGCGATCAGCGCTTCGAGCGAGACCACCGACATCAGGTCCTCGGGGTTGGTGCGAAACACCCAGCGATTGCAGCGCTCGCGCGTGATCGCGGCCGATCCCGAATTCGAGGTGACGATCGGCACGCCGAGCCGGTCGGCCACCGACAACAGCGCCAGCGTCTCGACGGTGCTGGTGCCGAGGATGGCAGCGACGTTGTCCTGCTGGACCAGCTTGGTCGCCTTGGTCACCGCCGTCTGGGCGTTGAACAGACTCTCCTCGACCACGAGCTCGATCGGCCGCCCCAGCAGCTTGCCGCGCTGACGCACGACGGTCTCGATCCCGGCGAGGATATCATCGCCGATCGGCTTGGATGGACCGCTGCGGACGGTGAGCACGCCGATCCGGATCGGGTCGGGCCCCGCGATGGCACCCGACATGGTCATCGAAACGCCTGCGAGCACGGCAGCCGCCAGCACGCGTAGTCCACCGATCCGTCTCATTTTCATTCGTCCCCCAGAGCTGCCTGAGCTACAAAGCTGACATGCACGCTGTGCGACATTCAAGCTGACAGCAGCGCTTCGGAACAAATTGCATGACCATTCCATGCCCGCGCGCCAGATCGTGGACCGCATGCTCCGGCGCGGCCGAAGATGGAAACACTTTTCCTCGGAAAGTTGAGATACTCAGCCCAGCAATGACGAGCCGAGCAGCGGAGCCGACGGGAGCGTCGCTCCACCAGAGCGGAGAGCCCCCGATGCCGACCCATGCGCAACGCCTCCGCCACGACGGCCCCGCTGCAGCTGATGATGACGATCAGAACCGCATTGCGCAGGCCCGCGCGCTGAAGCCGCTGCTCGAACGGCAAAGCCGCGACACGGACACCACCGGGACCATTGCGGCTCCCGTTCTTGCCGCGCTGCACGACAACCGGATCTTCCGCGCCACCCTGCCCCGGTCGGTCGGCGGTCTGGAGTTGCGCCCTGAGATTCATGCGCAGATCATAGCCGCGATTGCCGAGGGCGATGCGAGCGTGGCGTGGTGCGTGGCGCAATCGGCCTGCGCCAGCTCGATCTCCGCCTACCTCGCGCCCGAGGTTCTCCACGCCATCTTCAGCGACCCGCGCGCGGTCTTCACCTTCGGATTTGCCAGCATCGATCCGCCCTGCCTGGCGATCCCCGTCACCGGCGGATGGCGCGTGACGGGCACCTGGAGCTTCGGCAGCAGCAGCCGCGTCGCGACCTGGCTCGGCGGCCATTCCCGCCTGACCGACGCCAACGGCGTGCCGCTCAAAGACGCTGCGGGGCGCCCTGTCGAACGCACAATGATCTTCCGGCGCGAGGACGCCACCATCCATCCGGACACGTGGGACGTGATGGGCCTGCGCGGCACCGGCAGCGACACCTATTCGGTCACGGATCTGTTCGTCCCGGCCGGCTACGGCGCGGTGCCGCGCGGCCGCGGGCGCGACCACAATCTGCCGGAGGACGTGGTCGCCGAAGCCGAGCCGGAGCGCCGCGAGGCCGGCCTTCTCTATCGTCATTCGATGCAGCTGATCGCCTGCTCCGGCCTGTCGTCGGTCGCGATCGGCGCAGCGCGGGCGATGTTCGATCAGTTCGTCCAGCTCGCGCGCGGCAAGACGCCGTCCAATGCGATCCCGCTGCGCGACGACGGCTGGATCCAGGCGCGCGTCGCCCAGGCGGATTCGCTGATCTCAGCCGCCCAGGCCTGGCTGCTGCAGCTGCTGCGCGAGGCCTGGGAGCAATGCGCGACCGACGGCGCGATCAGCTTCCCCCTGCGGATCAAGATCCGGCAGGCCTGCACGCACCAGATCGACTGCGCGCGCGATGCCGCCAACATCCTGTTCAAGGAGGCCGGCTCCACCGCCCTGTTCCGCCACAACGGATTCGAGCAGCGCTTCCGCGACATCCACGCCGTCTCCAACCAGGTCCAGGGCAGCATCGCCCGCCTCGAAGCGGCGGGGCAGTATCATCTCGGCCTGCCCCCGCAACAGCTGACGCTGATTCCGTGAGCAGCGGCTTAACGTAATTCCGCCGGTTGTACGGTGAACCATCGCTCGTGACCCGCAACGGAGTGCCAATCTGTCTTGTCCTGACTTAGAACTGATAGACTGCAACCGTGTCGGACTCCTCTACTGCCCCGAATGCAATCGTGATCCGCTCATCTTCTCGCACAGGAACGATCGCTATGCGCGCGCTAATTCCATCAACAATCCGTCCGCCCTTGGCTCGTTATAGCCACGGCCTCGCCGTACCGGCCAACCATCGGCTGGTGATCACGGCCGGACAGCTCGGAATCGATCGAGACGACAACATCCCCCCCGACAGCGAAGCCCAAGCCGAGATCTGCCTTGCCAATATCGAGGCTATTCTGGCGGAAGACAGCATGACAATGGAAAACGTCATTCGCCTCAGCGTTTACGTCACAGGTCGCGAGCACATGGAAGGCTATCGGCGCGCGCGGGACCGGCGCTTCCCGGGGACGCCCCCGACGACAACATTGATCGTGGTCGCCGGGCTGGTCAGGCCGGAGTTCGTCATCGAGATTGAAGCTATCGCCGCCGCAATCGTCTGAATGGAAGGGAGATGAGGGATGCCTTCTTATGTAGTTGGACTTCACCAGATAACGGACCACACCAGATTCGACGAGTACAGGAACCAGATCGGGCCGCTAGTTGCAAAATTTGGCGGCCGTTATTTGACGCGGGGCGAAAATCTGAGAATGCCCGAGGGCGGATATTGGAAACCTGAGCGCGTCGTGGTGATAGAGTTTCCGGATAGGGCGGCGATTAATGAGTGGTATTCATCACCCGAGTATCAGCCCCTGATCGAACTCCGCAAGGGTTGTCAAAGCGTGAACGACATGACGTTCTTCATGGACGGTGTCTAACGGCAAGCATCAGGGTCGGGCCCTGGCCCATTGCAGCCGTTTCAGTCGAGGCCGGCGACGTTCCGTGGCGCGACGCCCCGCAACCCAGCCCTGCGCAAATTGCCCGTCGTGCCACTCTGTCGCAGGCCGCGACGCTTGTGTCGTCGGGCAAATCAGATCGATGCTCCACGCCGTCCCGCGCTCGCTGGAGGGGCGTTTCGCGATCGTCACGAACCGTGGAGCGTGGGATGCGGTGGCCGCGATCGGTCGCAGCGCGCTCCTCAGGGCGTGCGGACGAACGGCAGGTTGCGGACGTGAAGACGCGTGGTCCTGGCGCCCCGACGCTGGCGCTAAGCTTCCGGGTGATGATGAGCCCGAAAGCGACGGTGGCTATCAAGCCGGCACACCGAGGAGAGCGCGACATAAGCGTGAAAACCATCGCGCGGGGAATGCCGGGTGTCTTCGGCTGAACCTGTGGTGACTGCCGCCTGCTTTTTTCTGCAGGCGGGCCATGGGTGCGGCTAGCGCCCGGCATTCCCCGCGCCCTCCTCTCTCGACGAGGGCGGAACGACCGGCAAAACTCGGACGTAAGACGCCGCGAGGCTACGAACCCGCGCGCCCCGCCCGAGAGCATCGCGGGCGTCTATCAGGCCCAGTCAGCTCCACGCATGGCTCGGCGGCGAGATACCGTTCAAGGCGTAGTTGCCGACATGGAAATACTTCCAGCGCACGGGGTCGTGCAGCGTATGGGTCCGCGCGTTGCGCCAGTGCCGGTCGAGATTGTACTGCGCCAGCGTCGAGCGCGTGCCGCCGAGCTCATGCAGCTTGTTGGTCGCAAGAATCGCGATCTCGGTGGTCAGGATCTTGGCCTCGGCCACCGCGATCGTGGCCTTGGCCACGGAGGTCGCCGTCGGGTGCTCGAGGATGGTATCGACGGCGCGGCCGGCGCGCTCGAGCAGCGCTTCCGCCGCATGCAGCTTCACCTCGAGATCGCCGATCTGGGAGATCGTGAACACGTCCTCGTAGCCATGCTCCTGTCCGCTGTCGAGCCAGGGCCGGGCGTGATCGCGCACGAAGCGCTTGGTCTCGGCGATGGCGCCGGATGCGATGCCGGCATCGACGGCGGCCTGGATGATCTGGGAGATGGCGCCGTTGGCGGAGGGATTGGAGGCGCCGAGATGGGCGGGGATCACGCCCTCCTGGCCGACACGCACGTTCTCGATCAGGACCTTGCCGCTCGCGGTCGTCCGCTGCCCGAAGCCCGACCAGTCGTCGATGATCGTGAGACCCGGCGTGTCGCGCGGCACGATGGCAAGATACACGAGGCCGTCCTCGGCGACGGCACCGATATGCACGAAGTGGGCGAACAGCGCGCCGGTCGCGTAGAACTTCTCGCCATTGACGACATGCCCGTCGCCATCGCGGGTCAACCGGGTCTCGAAGGCGCCGACCGTCTTGCTCTTGGCCTCGGAGAACGCGTTGCCGAAGCGGTAGCCCTGCAGCACGCGGTCGAACCAGAGCTTCTTCTGCTCCTCGGAGGCCACGACCCGGATCACGTCGAGCGCCGCGAAATGGTTCTGCGGCAGCTGTCCGAGCGACGGATCGGCGGCGGAGATGAGCTTGATGATTTCGGCCAGGGTCACGATCGAAACTCCGGCGCCGCCATACGCCTTGGGCACGGTGATCGCCCACAGGCCGGAGCCGGAGAAGCGATCGAGCTCGGCTGCGGGCAGCCGGCGCAGGCGATCGCGCTCCGCCGCCTCTTCGGCGAACTCGGCAGCGAGCTTCGTCGCGATCTCGATCGCCTCCGCATCGGAGGTGATGCGGTGCGCATGCGGATGTTTCTCGAAAACAGGGGTCTGCGCGTCGGCAATGGCCCGGCGTTCAGGGACAGCGTTCATGGTCACTCCTCCTCACTCGTTGATGGTCGCGCCGCGCTCGCGGCGACCGACCGAGCAAAATGGGTTCACGATCTCAATTCCAGGCATGGCGCGGCGGCGCGATGCCGTTCAGCAGGTAGTTGCCGACGTGGAAATACTTCCAGCGCACCGGGTCGTGCAGCGTGTGCGTCCGCGCGTTGCGCCAGTGACGATCGAGATTGTATTGCGCCAGGGTCGAGCGCGTACCGCCGAGCTCGTGCAGCTTGCTGCCGGCGAGCACGGCGATCTCGGTCGTCGCGACCTTCGCCACCGCCACCGCGACCGACGCAGCGGCAACGCTCTGTTCGGTCGGCCCGGCGATCGCCGCATCGACTGCGCGGCCGGCCCGCTCCAGCAGCGCTTCGGCCGCATGCAGCTTGATGGTGAGGTCGCCGACCTGGGCGATGGTGAAGTAGTCCTCGTAGCCGTGCTCCTGCCCGCTATCGATCCAGGGCCGGGTCCGCTGCCGCACGAAGGACACGGTGTCGGCGATCGCACCCTTGGCGATGCCGGCATCGACGGCGGCCTGGATGATCTGCGCGACCGGACCGTTGGCCGTCGGACCATCATAGGCGAGATGCGCCGGAAACACCGCGATCGGATCGACCCTGACGCCGCGCAGCAACACGGTTCCGCTCGCCGTCGTCTTCTGGCCGAAGCCCGACCAATCGTCGACGACGGTCAGGCCTTCGGCATCCCGGCCCGCAATGGCGATGTGTACCCGGCCCTCGCGGTCGGTCGCGGCGATCGGAATGTAATGCGCGAGCAGCGCGCCGGTGGAATAGAACTTCTCGCCGTCGATCCGGAAGCCAGCGCCGTCGGGAACGATCTTCGTATCGAAAATGCCGGCATGCTTGCTCCCGGCTTCGGAAAACGCGTTGCCGAAGCGATAGCCCTGCAGCACCTTCTCGAACCAATAGACCTTCTGCTCGTCGGAGGCCGTCAGCCGCAGCAGGTCGAGAACACCCAGATGGTTCTGCGGAATCTGGCCGAGCGACGAGTCGGCCGCTGAGATCAGCTTGATCACCTCGCCGACGGTCACGAAGGAAACGCCCGCACCACCATGGGCCTTCGGCACCGTGATGCCCCACAAGCCGCTGGCGGAGAAGCGGTCGAGTTCGGCCACCGGCAGGCGCTGATCGCGGTCCCGCTCGGCGGCGCCAGTGGCAAAATCCGCCGCGAGCTGACGGGCGATGTCGATGGCTTCGGTATCCGAGCGAATGACATGGGCCTTCGGCGTCCTGTTGAAGGCCGGCGCGGCCGTGCCGCGATCTGCCGTTGCAGCTTTTCTGGTCATCGATTGGCTCCCTTTTCCAAGCCGGTCACGATCAACAGTTCACAATGCGCCGTGCCGCGGCGGCTTGACGCCGTTGAGCACGAAGTCGCCGATGCGGTGATATTTCCATCGCACCGGATCGTGCAGCGTATGGGTCCGCGCGTTGCGCCAGTGCCGGTCGAGGCCGAATTCCTCCAGCGTCGAGCGCGAGCCCGTCAGCTCGAACAGCTTGCTCGCGACGAACAGCGACACGTCGGTGGCCAGCGCCTTGACCTCGGCCACGGCGATCGATGCCTCGGCGACGCCGTCCTCGGTCGGCTCATCGACCACCAAATCGACGAAATGGCCGGCGCGCTCCAGCAGCGCATTGGCGGCTTCCACCCTGATGCCGAGATCGCCGACGGCATGGACGAGATGCGGATCTTCCGTGCCTTTCTCGTATTTGGTCTCGAACCAGGGCCGCGCAAACTTCCGGGTGAAGACAAGCGTATCCGCGAGCGCTGCGCGCGCGATCCCGACGTCGACGGCGGCATGGATCAGCTGCGCCACCGGCCCCATCGCGGTCGGCCGATCGAACACGTCCTGATGCGGGACCACCTGGAACGGCGCGACGGCCACGTCGTCCAGCAGCGTCGATCCCGAGCCCGTGGTGCGCTGGCCGAAGCCCGACCAGTCGTCGATCAGCGTGAGCCCCTGGGTGGCCCGCTCGAGAAAGACGATGTGCGAGCGATCCGGATCATGCGCCGCCACGACCGCGATCAGATGCGCGAACAGGGCGCCGGTGGAGTAGAATTTCTGACCGTTGAGCACCAGGCGATCGCCGTCCCGCACCAGCCTGGTCTGGAAATCGACCGGGTTACGCGTGCCGACCTCGGTGAAGGCGTTGCCGATGCGGTCGCCATCGAGGACGCGCTCGAAATAGTGGCGCTTCTGGTCCTCATTGCCGCCGAGCCGGAGCGCTTCGACCATGTAGTAATGATTCTGCGGAATCTGTCCGATGCTGGCGTCCGCGGCCGCAATGATCGCCACGACCTCCGCCAACGTCACGTTCGAAACGCCGGCGCCGCCATAGGCCTTGGGCACCGTGATGCCCCACAAGCCGCTTTGCGAGAAACGCTCGATCTCGGCGATGGGAAGCCGGCGCTGGCGATCGCGGACGACGGATTCATGCGCGAACTCCGCCGCCAGCTCCTTGGCGATGGCGATCGCCTCGGCATCGCCCGCGATACGATGCGCCTTGCTGCGACGTGGCGGGATGTGCGGCGCAGGCCTGCTCGATCCAGGGATCGCCTGTTGATGCAGCTTGCGGTCGACGTTAGTCATGGTGAGGATCCTGATTATTGGAGTGTGCCGATCGGGCGGCACCGGTTGACGTCACGCGACGGGATCATGCTGGGCCAACGCCGCCGGCCGCGCACCGCTCGCTGCCGAGCCGAGATAGAATTCCGCGACGTCATCGCGCGCGGCGAGCTCGGCCGCGGTGCCGGAGGCCGCGACCCGCCCGTTCTCGAGGACGTAGCCGTGATCGGCGAAGCGCAGGACGAGATGCGCGTTCTGCTCGGCCAGGACGAAGCTGACGCCCTCTTTCGTGTTGAGGTCGCGAATGATGTGGAAGATCTCTTCGACGATGATGGGAGCCAGGCCCATCGAGGGTTCGTCCAGCAGCACGAGGGTCGGATGCGTCATCAAGGCCCGCCCGATCGCCACCATCTGCTGCTCACCGCCCGAGGTGAGGCCGCACCGCGCCTTGCGACGCTGCTTCAGACGCGGAAACCAGCTGTAGACCCGTTCAAGATCGTCGGTGAGCGCGCGACGGCTCGGCCGGCGCAGGAAACCGCCGCTGAGCAGATTCTCCTCGACGGTGAGCTGCGGAAAGACATGACGGCCTTCGAGCACCTGCACGATCCCCTTGGCAACGAGATCGGCCGGATCGAGACGGTTCGTGACCTCGCCGCGCCATGTGATCGTGCCGCGGCTGAGGTGGCCGCGTTCGGAGGCCAGGAGATTCGAGATCGCCTTCAGCGTCGTGGTCTTCCCGGCGCCATTGGCGCCGAGAAGAGCCACGATCGAGCCTTCCGCGACCTCGAGCGAGACGCCACGCAGCGCCAGGATCGCATGACCATACAGCACCTCGATCGCGTTGACGTCGAGGAATGAAGATGTGGTCATGGCGATCGCTCCGGTCGCAGGGGGCTCAGTTGGTGGCGTCACGCGGCGTGATGCCCTTTTCCTTGGCGTAGGCCGCCGCGCGCTCGTAGATCAGCGGCAGCAACAGGTCGCGGTCGGACTTCACCCAGCCATTCGAGACGACGTTCCACTTCTCGCCGTCCCATTGCAGCACCTTGCCGGCACCGCCGCCCTCGTGGTCCTTGATCGAGAGCTTCAACGGCTGCTGCAGTCCGGTGGCGCCGATCTCGGCGAGCCGCTTCTCCGAGAGGTCGAGGTGCTCAAGGCCCCATTGCGCCTCCTCGCCATTGATCGGCCGCACGCCGAAATGCGCCTGCGCGGTCCGGATCGCCTCGACGGCAATGATGGCCTCGTCGACACCGGAATTGTAGTAGACGGAACCGAAGCTCTTCGGATCCTTCAGGTCGCTCAGCCCCTTGTCGAGGATGTGAGCCTTGAGCTTCTTGTGGATCTCGAAATCGGCGCCGGCCGGGAACGGCGTGATGGCGAGATAGCCCTTGGCGACGGCGCCCGCAGGACGCACGTCCTCTTCCGAACCGGACCAGATGCCGCCGATGATGTGATCGACCGGGAAGCCGACCTTGGCGGCGGTCTTGATCGCGACCGGCGTCATCACGCCCCAGCCGCGCAGGAACACCCAGTCGGGCTTCAGCTGGCGGATCTTGGCCCATTGCGCCGACTGCTCGTTGCCCGGGTGCGGCACCGGAATCTGGATATCCTCGAAGCCGTACGTCTTGGCGAGGTGCGCCAGCGGGACCTGGGTTTCCTTACCATAGGGCGAGTCGTGATAGACGGTCGCGATCTTCAGACCCTTGAGCTTGTCCTTGCCGCCGACCTTCTCGGCAATGAAGTTGACCGCCGACGACGCTTCGCTCCAGAAGCTGAAGACGACGGGGAAGCTGTAGGGGAAGACCCGGCCGTCAATCGCCTCGGTCCTGCCATAGGCGATGGTCACCAATGGAATCTTGTCGGCCACCGATTTTTCGGTCAGCGCCTTCGAGATCGGATCGCCATGCGGCAGGAAGATCGGAACCGGCGAGCCGTTCTTGCCGGCCTTCACGCGCTCGTAGCATTCGACGCCCTTCTCGACCTCCCAATTGGTCTCGCATTCGTCCCAGACGAGCTTGATGCCGTTGATGCCGCCTTCCACCTCGTTGATGTAGCGGAAGTAGTCGATCTCGCCGGCCCAGACCGGGATGCCGCTCGAGGCGTAGGCGCCGACGCGGAAGGTTGCGAGCGGAAAGTACTGCGTCTTTGCATCCTCCGCGTGAGCAGCGCCGGACGCAACCGTGGCCATGGTAGCAAGCCCCAGCGCCCTGCCGATGGTCCGCATTCTCGACTTCCGTTTCCACTCGAACATGTCCATCTCCCTCTCCCTGACTTCACAACTCGGCTGCAAATGTCATGCGCGACCACCGCGCAAATGCCGACTTCGGCGCTCGATCAGCGGCGCTAGCCTGGCCGCAGCCTGCGACAGCAGCGCCGCGAGCCCTCGCGGCTCCTTGATCAGGAACCAGATGATCAGCGCGCCAAAGAAGGCCCGCTGGAAATTCTCCAACTGTCCGGCATCGATGGCCCCGCCCAGGAGTCGGGTTCCGACATGATCGAGCAGGATCGGCAGAAGGATCATGAAGGCGGCGCCGAGATAGTTTCCGACGATGCTGCCCATGCCGCCGATGATAATCGCGAACATCACCTGGAACGACCGGTCGAGATTGAAACTGCGCGCATCGACGGTGCCGAGATAGGCAAAGCCCCAGAGCGCGCCGGCAATCCCGATGACCAGCGAGCTGACAAAGAACGCCTTCAGCTTGCCGCTCGCCACGGGAATGCCGATCACCGCTGCCGCCGTGTCCATGTCGCGGATCGTCATCCAGGTTCGGCCGGTCTGGCTGCGCACCAGCCTGACCGCGATCGCCGTGACGACGGCGACCGTCGCCAGCGTCAGCAGATAACGCCCCGCCGGGCTCGACAGGTCACGGCCGAGGACCGCGAGCCGTGGCGCCGAGATCGAGCTCGATGTCGAGTAGTTCGAGAACCAGCCATACTGGTTGAACAGCCATTCCAGCAGGAACTGCGTCGCCAGGGTCGAGGCGACGAGATAGAATCCCTTGATGCGCAGGCTCGGGAGTCCCGCGATGACGCCGACCAGCCCGGAGATGATGCCGCCGAGCAGCAGGCTGACGGGCAGCGGCAACTCGGGCAGCCGCAGCAGAAGATTATAGGTCGCGTACGTCCCGACCAGCATGAAACCGCCGGTGCCGAGCGAGGCCTGCCCCGCATAGCCCATCAGCAGGTTCAGTCCGAGCGCCGTCAGCGACATGATCAGGAACGGAATCAGCACGGCGTTCAGCCAATAGTCACTTGCCACCAGCGGAAGCGCTGCGAGCAGCGCCAGCAGGGCGGTCACCGCCCCGGCGCGCCACCAGATCGTCGTGCTGCGACCGCCGGTGTCCGCGGCCACGAACTGCTCGACGGTATCCGAGCCGATGGTGGACATGCCTCAGATCCTTTCGATCGGCGCTTCGCCGAACAAACCGGCGGGCCGGACCAGGAGGAAGGCCACCGCGAGCACGTAGGAGAACCAGGTCGAGACGCTGCCTCCGAGCAGATTGAACCAGGTCGAGACGCTGCCTCCGAGCAGATTGCCGAGATAGATCTCGGCGAGGCTGTCGCTGGCGCCGACGATGAGGCCGCCGACGATGGCACCGGCAATGGACGTGAAGCCGCCGATGATCAGCACCGGCAGCGCCTTCAGCACGACCAGCGTCAGCGCGAATTGAACGCCCTGGCGGGCGCCCCACAGCAGGCCTGCGACCAGCGACACGAACCCGGCCACGCCCCACACGATCTGCCACAGGGACTGCAGCCGGATGCCGATCGACAGCGCCGCCTGGGGATCATCGGCGATGGCGCGCAGCGCGATGCCGGTACGCGTCCTGCTGAAGAAGATCGACAGCGCGGCGACGAGGACCGCAGCCGTACCTGCCGCGACGAGATCGAACTGGCTGACCTGGACATCGCCGAACTTGACCGGGGTGTCGATGATGCCGAGATCGAGCTCATGCACGCTGGCGCCCATCGCGATCTGCGCCAATCCCTCGATCACGAAGGACAGTCCCAGCGTCGCCATGAACAGTGTGATCTGGGGCCGGTTGACCAGCGGCCTCAATACCACGCGCTCGATGAGGATAGCGATCGCAACCATGATCGCAAGCGTGATCACCGCCGCCAGCCAGAACGGAATCTCCTTGTCACGCAGGGTGACGAAGGTGAGCGCCGCGCAGAGCACCATCGACCCTTGCGCGAAATTGAACACGCCGGATGCCTTGAAGACCAGCACGAAGCCGATCGCCACCAGCGAATACATCACACCCGCAAGCAGGCCGCCGACCAGGGTTTCAATGAAGAAGCTCATCGGCGCCTCAATGCACGGTGCCGAGATAGGCGGCGATCACATCGGGATCTCTGCGGACGGCCTCTGGAGCGCCGTCCCCGACCTTGCGTCCGTAGTCGAGCACGACGACATGATGCGACAGGCCCATCACGACGCTCATGTCGTGCTCGATCAGCACGATGGTCGTCCCGAGCGCGCGGTTGGCCTCCATGATGAAGCGGCTCATCTCATGCTTCTCATCCTCGTTCATGCCGGCCATCGGCTCGTCGAGCAGCAGCAGGCTCGGCCGCCCGACCAGCGCGCGCGCGAGATCCACCCGCTTCTGGACGCCATAGGGCAGCGTCGCCGCGATGGTGTCGCGATGCCGGGTCAGATCGAGAAACGCCAGCGTCTCATCGGCCTGGCGGGTGAATTCGCGCGTCTCCCTGCGATCTCTGGCCAAGCCGAACGCATGCTCGACGATCGAGGTGCGGCTGTGCCGGATCAGACCCGCCAGCACATTGTCCAGAACGCTGAGGTGCCTGAACAGCGCATTGTGCTGGAACGTGCGGCCGATCCCGAGATGAGCCGCATGACCAGGACGGATCCGCACGAAGCGAGCGCCATCGAAAATGACGGCCCCGCTATCGGCGCGATAGACGCCGTTGATGATGTTCAGCAGCGAACTCTTGCCGGCGCCGTTGGGGCCGATCAGCGCGCAGATCTCGCCGCGCTCGACCTCGAAGCTCAGGGCGTTGAGCGCCTTGATGCCCTTGAACGACAAGGACACCTCCCGCAGTTGCAGAATCGGCTCGGTCATCCCGTGTCACGCCTCGACCGACTGCCGGGCCGGCGCTTCAGCCGCCTGGCGCTCTCGCTGCTTGACGGACTCGATGTCCCGGTACGCCGCCGCCGGATGACTGGACGGCAGATAGGGCCCGTCCCCGAACAACTTTTCGCGCAAAGTCCCGGGACGATAGGACGTCGGATAGACCCCGCGCTTCTGCAACTCCGGCACGAGCAGATTGACCACGTCCTCGAAAGACTCAGGCGTCACCGCATAAGCGAGGTTGAAGCCGTCGACGTCGGTCTCCTCGACCCACTCCTGCAGGATGTCGGCGACGGTGGCGGGAGAGCCGACGAACACCGGCCCAAGACCACCGACGCCGCCCCATCGAGCGAGTTCCTCGATCGTCCACGACTTGCTGCCGCCGGCCAGATGATCGACCACCGACACGATGGCATTGGTCTCGACCTTCTTCACCAGATCGGTCGGCGCATACTGGCCGAAATCAATTCCGCTCCAGCCCGACATGAACACCAACGCGCCATCATAGGAGGCATACTGCTGATATTCGCGGAACTTGGCCTGCGCCTTGTCGTCGGTCTCGTCGACGATGACAGTCACGAGATTATAGGTCAGGATCTTGCGCGCATCGCGCCCGGCTTCGGCCGCCTGGCGCCGCACGTCCGCAATGTAGGCCTTGAGTACCGATTTGATCGGCGCCGCCACGAAGACGCATTCCGCATGCTGGGCCGCAAAGGTCTTGCCTGCGCCGGACGCGCCGGCCTGATACAGCAGCGGCGTGCGCTGAGGCGACGGCTCACAGAGGTGAAAGCCGGGGACGTCGAAATACTTTCCCTTGTGTCCGATCTCATGAACCTTGGAAGGATCCGTGAAAATACGCCGATCGGCGTCGCGCAGGACCGCCCCTTCCTCCCAGCTGCCCTCGAACAGCTTGTAGAGCACCTCGACATATTCGGTCGCAACTTCATAGCGATTGTCGTGCCGGCGCAATCCGCCCTGTCCGACGTTCTTCGCGCCGCTCTCCAGGTAGGACGTCACGATGTTCCAGCCGACACGCCCCTTGGTGTGATGGTCCGCGGTCGAAAGCCGGCGCGCGAAAGTGTAGGGATGCTCGAACGAGGTCGACGCCGTGATGCCGATGCCGAGATGCTCGGTCGCGAGCGCAATGGGCGCCGCCAGCTGCAGGGGATCGTTGACCGGAATCTGGGCTGCTTGCTCCAGCGCATGAAACAGCGATTGCTTATAGACATCGTAGTAGCCGATCACATCGGCGATGAAGATGCCGTCGAAGATGCCGCGCTCCAGCGTGCGGCCGAGATCCTGCCAGTAGTCGAGATCCTTGTATTTGTAGGAGCGGTCTCGCGGATGCGCCCACAGGCCCGGCGATTGATGCCCGACACAATTCATGTCGAACGCGTTGAACCTGATCTGACGCACCATTGCTCTGCTCCCGTATCCTGGACCGCAGACAATCGGTGTCTGTTCCGTCCGGCGAAACATCAGGTCACATCGTACTTTTTAAGTCTATTATCTTTGTCGATTATTTTCAGTCGCTCCCTTCTCGTCTCAGGTCGCTTTGAATGAGGATTTCTCTTTGCTCAGTTCAAACATTGTCGACGCGAAACGACATGCGAGCGGGTCAAGCAATCCGTCACGACGCATTCACACGCGTGTCATGGCGCGGTCCGATCCGCTCATTGGAACGGGCGTCGAACAAATGAAGACGGGCGGGATCGAAGCCGATCCGAACCTGAGTGCCGATGTCCGGGAGGCGCCGGCCGAAATGTCGCAGACACAGGCGGGTCCCGCCTGCCTCGACATAAATCTCGGCCTCCGAGCCGAGATTTTCGACATGGCGCACGGTCGCGTCAAGACGATGCGCCGCGGGAACGCTGTCGATGTCCAGCGTCAGGTGCTCTGGCCTGAGCCCGACCACGATGTCATCAGGCCCGTCGACGTCGCCTTCGGGCAGCCCGATCACGGCGCCGCCTGCCGTATGGATGGCGTCAGCCCGACGGGTCCCCGGAATGAAATTCATCGCAGGCGAGCCGATGAATCCCGCAACGAAGCGGTTGGCGGGAAAATCATAGAGGTCGAGCGGCGTCGCGACCTGAACGATGCGGCCGGCATTCATGACTGCGATCCGGTCGGCCAGCGTGATGGCTTCGACCTGGTCGTGGGTGGTGTAGATCATGGTCATGCCGAGCCGCTTCTGCAGCGTCCGGATTTCGAGCCGGGTCGAGACCCGCAATTGCGCATCGAGATTGGACAACGGCTCGTCCAGCAGAAACGCGCGAGGCTCGCGGACCATGGCGCGTCCCAGCGCCACGCGCTGGCGCTGGCCACCGGACAAGGCTCGTGGATACCGATCGAGCAGCGGCTCCAGTTCGAGCGCCTGCGCGGCCACGGCGATGCGGCGGTCGCGCTCGCTGCGCGGCAGCCCATGCTGCTTCAATCCAAACGCCAGATTGTCCCGGACCTTCATATGCGGGTAGAGCGCGTAGGACTGAAACACCATGGCAATGTTGCGCGCCTGCGGCGGCAACGTATCCACGGGCTCGCCGTCGAAAGCGACGCTGCCGGACGAAATCGGCTCGAGACCAGCGATCACACGCAACAGGGTCGACTTGCCGCAGCCGGACGGTCCGACCAGCGCGAGAAATTCCCCCTCTGCAATCGAAAGATTGATATCGCTGAGAACCTGCCGACCCGCGAAGTCCTTGTTGAGGCCTGTGAGCTCGATCCGCGCCATCCTGATCGTCCTCTATTTTACGCTGCCAGCCGTCAATCCGCCGATCAGCCGGTCCTGGAACAGCAAGGCGATCACATAGATCGGCGCGATGCCGACCAGGGATGCCACGGCCATCTGGCCGAAATTGACGAAGCGGTCTCCCTGGAACAGGGAGATCGCCACGGTGAGTCCGCGAACGGAATCGTCCTGTGCAAACAGCGAAGCGAACAGAAACTCGTTGTAGGCCAGGATGAGGCAGATCAGACCCGTGGCGACGAGGCCGGGCGCGAGCAAGGGCAAGTCGATCACCAGAAACGTCTTGAAGAAGCCCGCCCCATCGATCCACGCGGCCTCATCGAGCGCGCTCGGAATCTTCCTGAGAAAGCCCAGCAGGAGCCAATAGGCGACCGGCACGTTCATGATGCCATAGAGCAGGATCATGCCCGGAAAGCTGTTCAAGAGACCAAGCCAGCGCATCAGAAAGAACAGCGGGAGCAATGCGACGACCGGCGGCGCGACATAGCTCGACAACGCCAGCGATCCAAGGAAGGCGCCATGCCGAAGCCGGACCGCAGCATAGGTCGCTGGCGCGGCCACGATCAGGGTGACGACGGCCGACAGGCTGGCGATGACGACCGAATGCCAGACATAGTCGGTCAGATGAATGACCTGAAACGCCTTCCACCAGTTTTCGAGCGTTGGCTTGTCGGTCAAGAAACGGCCGAGAAGCACCTCGTCGCGTGTCTTGAAGGTGAGGCTGACAAGGAAGGAGATCGGCAACAGCAGGAAGGCCGCGTAGAGTGCGATCAGCAGCGCCGAGATCATCCGACCGAGACCGAGCCAAGACGCGGCGCGGTGCGTACGCTCGGTTGCCACCACCTGCCCTTTTTCAGAAACGACCTTGCCATCGAGCCCGATATCGATCGTCATGCCGCATGGTCCTCGGTACGCCGCTGCAGCCAGAGCAGCGGCGTGAGCAGCACTGAAACGAAGACCGCGAACACCACCGTCTGCGCCGCAGCTCTGCCGACATCGAACTCGCGCAGGCCGGTGCGCCAGATCGTAAAGCCCGACATGTCCGTTGCATTGCCGGGGCCGCCGAAGGTCAGGATGTAGACGAGATCGAAGATCTTGAACGCCATGATCAGACGCAAGACGAAGATCGCGAACAGGAGATGCGCCGTCAGCGGCAGCTGGATCTTCCAGAACACGGCAGCGGGGCGCGCGCCGTCCAGCCAGGCCGCTTCGACGACATCATCGGGCACCTGGCGGAGAGCGGCATAGGCAAGCAGCGCGACGAAAGGTGTCCATTGCCAGACATCCGCGACCATGATCGACATCAGTGCCCACGGCGTGGTGCCGAGAAACGACACCGGCTCAGCGATCAACCCCAGCGACATCAGCTCGCCATTGATCAGGCCGCCGCCCGGCGCGAGCAGCAGCTTCCAGGCCACGCCAACCAGAACCGGCGGCGTCATCAACGGCAGCAGCAGGACGGAGCGCAGCAGCCGGCCGCCTCGCCGCAACGACGTCAGCCGCACCGCGAGCGCCAGTCCGAGCGCAAGCTCGACCACGCTGACCACGACAGCAAATATCGTGGCACGCAGCAGCGACGGCACGAATACACGATCGCCGCCGCCAAGCAGCCAGTAATAGTTCGCCCAGCCGATCCACGACCTGAACGGCTGACCAAGCGTCGACTTCGTGAACGACAACGCGGCGACATAGATCGACGGGAAGACCGCAAACAGCACCAGGGCTGCAGCCAGCGGCAGCAGCATCAGCCACGCAGTCGCGCCGCGACTGACGGTCCCGGCGCGCCCCTTCAGGAAAAGCGGGTCGGTCATGCTTCAGGCAAGCAGATGTTCCCAGGCACGCTGCGCCGCCTCGAGCCCTGCCTTCGGCTTGACCTGCCCGGCCAGAATGAGAGCGAGCTGCTCGGTCAGCGCGTCCAGCAGCTTCGGCGTCTGCGCCACGTTCGGCCACGGCAAGGCGTTGCCGAACGCGGCCGACGCCGCGCGCTGCACCCTCGGCGCGAACGCCTTGTAGTCCGGGTTGTCCAGATTGGATCGACGGGTGGGATCGATGCCGGAATTCGGCGTGGTCAGCAGCGTGGTCCCGACCTGGCTGGAGCTCGCCCAGCGCACGAATTCCCAGGCCAGCTCTTTCTTGGTCGAACCCGTCGAGATGGCCCAGCCGAAGCCGGCATCGAGAGCCGCGGTCGGCGTCTTGTTCTTGCCGCCGACCGGAAGCTGGCTCACGTCCCATTTGTCGACAATCTTCGAATTCTGCGGGTCTTGCGCGCGGACGCCAAGATCGGTCCAGAACTCCAGAAAGGCGACCTTGCCCGACAGGAAAGCGGGCAGCGCCTGATCGAACGCCGTTTCGGACGGCGTCGGCAGCGCATAGGGCGCCACCCGCACCAGTTCCTCCGCCGCGGCCACGGCCTCCTCCGACAGCAGATCCGGACGCCCGTCTTTCAGGAACCGCCCGCCAAACCCGGCGAGGCGATTGGCGAAGCTCGAGACGATGATCACCGGAACCTTGAAGCCGAGCAGCGCGGTGCCGTAGATGCCGTTGCCCTTCTCCTTTTCTGTGATCGTCTTCACCGCCTGATAATAGGCATCCCAGGTCGCTGGTGCCTCCAGGCCATGCCGCTTCAGAATCTCGGTGTTGTAGAACAACACGTGAGAATCGCCGTCATAAGGCAAACCGTAGCGGCGGCCGTTCACCAGCGTATAGGCATCATAGATCGAACCGATGAAATCGCCAGGATTGATCTTGTCCTTGTCGCGCTCGATCAGGTCGGTCACGTCGACGACGACCTTATCATCCACCAGCGCGCCGATGCTCGTATACCAATAGTCATGCACGTCAAAGCGGTTGGCGCCAGACTGGACGTCGAGTGTCGCCTGGGCGTGAACCTGGTCGTACGGAATGACGGTGAAGTTGAGCGTGACGCCCGCCTGCTCCTGGAACAGCTTCTTCAGCACCTCGCCGGCAATCGCATGCGGCTGGATAATCGTCAGGTTCAGCGACTGACCTGCAAAGGCACCCGACCGCAGAAGCGGCGACAGCTGCAGGGCTCCGGCGCCGGCCACGGCCGCCGCGGCAGCAAGCAACGAGCGTCTGCTGATCCCAATAGTCTCGTTCGGTGTGGTCATCGTGACGATCCAAATAGACACAGAGAGATGGGATAAAATCAATGCTCTATCAGATCCGTCAACTAACTAGGCGCGACCGGGATGAAATAAGAACGACCGTCTGCAATTAGGACAGTCTCAAGGTCAGAATTTATCATAAGGGATCGACCCGCCGATGATTATTCTCATCGTGCCGGTCCCAAGCCCGCGTCGGGCCACGAGGTGTCAGCATCTGGGACCAGACACGAAAACGTCCGGTTGTAATGCCATTGCAGCCAAGCATGTTGATACACGTTCCGAGAGTATTTTGGAATGGCTACGCGCGGTCCATGGTCGTCATCTCGGCGACCATCATTCCAGTCATGGTTGGACGCGCATTCTCCCGGACTCAGCGACCGTGGCGCGCTCATCGCCGTCATCGACGAGTGATCATCAGGAGCAAGCACGACATCGTCGCCCAGCCTCAGGCTGCCTTGGCCCGCAGACGGCGGACTCGCGGAATCACATTTTCCGCGAAGCTGCGCGTGTTCGCGTCCACTGGCTGGAACTGCAGCATGAATAGCTCGACGCCGATGTCATTGAAGGCGATAATTCGTCGGGCGACGCTGTCGTAGCTGCCGACGAGGCGCGCGGACGTGCCGCCATTGGTCCCGACCCTCGCTTCCTTGGCCGCGGTCTTGAACATCTGCGCTTCCGGATCGGCATTGGCGACGAGTCGGGCACGGGCCGGCTTGTCCTTCTCGGCGATGGCAAACAGGTCGGCGAGCTCAGCCTCGGCCTCCTGATCCGTTTCGCGAGCGATCGCGAACGCCGCCATCCCGAACCGGATCGGAGCGCCGCGCCGCGGTCGCCGTGCGACATCCTGGATCAAGGCGTTGATGTCCTCGAGCGGCTGTCCGTTCATGAAATAGACGTCCGCGGCATCGGCCGCCAGCGCGCGCGCGGGCTCGGACTCGCCGCCGAGATAGATGGTCGGGCGGCTGCGATAGTGGTCGACCGGCCGCAGCTGATAGGATGAGACGCTGAAATGCCGGCCTTGGAAATCCACCCGGCGGCCCGCCATCAGGCCTTCGACGATCTCGATCCACTCGCGGCCATACGCGTAGCGCTCATCGTGCTCGGGAAAACCGATACCGGATCGTTCGAGCTCCGGACGATACCAAGCGTTGACGAGGTTGATGCCGAAACGGCCGCCGGAGATATTCTCGATCTGCAACGCCATCTTGGCGAGCACGACCGGCTGAAACAACAGAGGCTTGATGGCAGCAATCAGCTCGATCCTGTCGGTGACCGCGGCAAGAGCGGCTGCCCCCGTCCAGGTCTCCAGCAGATCCTGCCCGTCTCCGCTCGGATGGATGATGTGTTGCGCCAGAAGCGTGGAATCATATCCCAGCGCCTCGGCATCCAGGATCTGCCGACGCACGCGCTCCCAGGAGGCATCGGGCGGATCAAGCGGATGGTGGCGGGAGGCCCAGCTGCCATGCGTGAGACCCCAGACTCCGAATCGCAGCGGCGGCGCCATTCGCGCTCGCTCCTCACGCCCAATCGTCGATAACACCGGTCCGAACTCCGGCGCTGAACGAACCGACCGGCCGCGCCGCGGCTCATCTCGACGCAGCCGTAACGCTAATGCGTTTCGTCAATCAGATGCTTTCAAAGATGTCGACGTTGAGAGCATCGTTTTTCAGCCCTGCCGCGATTGAGAGACGGCAATGCTCAAATTCAACCAGGCACACCGGAGGCCGGAATTCGACGGACGATCATACTATCAAAATAGTGGATTAATATCGACGACGGTCCTAGGTTGCTGCGCGCAAGGATTGACTGTCGTCTCTGGAGTCCTGGAGGATCGCATCATGAGAATCTCTCACATCGTCGTCGCTGCGGCGGTGTTCGCTTCTGTCGTGCAGGCCAAGGCGGCCGATCCCATTCGGATCGCCTATCAGACGCCGCCGAGCCCCTCGCAAGTGGCCATCGTCGACGGCGCTTATGAGAAGGCGACCGGCGCCACGATCGAATGGCGGAAGTTCGAATCGGGAGCGAGCGTGATTGCCGCACTCGCCTCGGGTGCGGTCGATATCGGCTACGCCGGCTCGAGTCCGCTGGCCGCCGGCGTCACGCGCGGGCTTCCGATCAAGGCCTTCCTGATCGCGGACCTGATCGGCGACGCCGAGGCCCTGGTGGTGCGCAACGGTGCGGGGATCGCGGAGCCCAAGGATCTCGCCGGCAAGAAGGTGGCCGTGCCGTTCGTCTCGACCACGCATTACAGCCTGCTGTTCGCCCTGAAACATTGGAACATCGACCCGGCCAAGGTGAACATTCTCAACCTGCAGCCGCCGGAAATCGCCGCAGCCTTCGCGCGCGGCGACATCGATGCCACCTATGTCTGGGACCCGGCGCTGGCGAGCGCGAAGAAGACCGGCAAGGTCCTGATCACGTCCAGCGAGGTCGCCAAGCTGGGGGGACCGACCTTCGACGCCTGGATCGTCCGCAACGACTTCGCAGCCAAACATCCGGACGTTGTCAAGGCCTTCGCCCGGGTGACGCTCGACACCTTCGCGCGCTATCGGCGCGATCCTTCGGCATTCGGTCCGGGCACCGCGGAGGCGAAGAAGATCGCGGACTTCACCGGCGCCAAGCCTGAGGAGGTGTCCGAGCAGATTGCAGGCAATTACTATCCGCTCGCCGCCGAACAGGCTTCCGACACGCTGCTGGGCAAGGGGACGGTCGAGGCCATCAAGGCGACCGCGGCCTTCCTCAAGGAGCAGAAGAAGGTCGACGCCCTGCTGCCGAGCTATGACGCCACCGTGACGGTAGAGTTCGTCAAGGCCGTGGCCGCATCGAACTGAGCCTTCACGCTTCGCGCCTCGGCGCCGTTCGGCGCCGGGGCGCGAGCGAACCGGAATGCTGCCATGCCGCTGCTTTCGCTTGACGACATCGTCGTGCGATTTGGTCACGGGTCTGACGCCGTCACGGCGCTCGATCGCATCTCGCTCGACATCGATCCGGGCGAGTTTGTCGTCGCCCTGGGAACGTCGGGCTGTGGGAAGACGACGTTGCTCAACCTGATGGCGGGCTTTCTCACGCCGAGCCGAGGTCGCGCGACGTTCAAGGGAACGCCCATCACTGGCCCGGGCGCCGAGCGTGGCGTCGTGTTCCAGCACGGCGCCTTGCTGCCGTGGCTGAACGTCATCGACAACGTCGCCTTCGGCCTGCGGCTAAAAGGCGTCGGCAAGGCGGAGCGGCGGCAGAGTGCTGCGGAGATCCTTCGGCTCGTCGGCCTCGAAGGCATGGAGGCGCGCCGGATCTGGGAGTTGTCCGGCGGCATGCGCCAACGGGTCGGCGTGGCCCGGGCGCTTGCGGCCGATCCGCAGGTGCTGCTGATGGACGAGCCGCTGGGCGCTCTCGATGCACTCACGCGCGAGCAGATGCAGGAGCTGATCCTCGACGTCTGGTCGCGCACGGGCAAGAGCATCTTCTTCATCACCCACGGCATCGAGGAGGCGGTGTTCCTCGCCACCCGCCTGCTGGTGATGTCGCCGCGTCCGGGACGCGTGATCGCCTCGTTCGAGCTCGGCTTCAGCCGGCGCTATGCGGCGGGCGAAGCGTCCAGCGTGATCCGGCAGGATCCGGAGTTTTCCAGAACCCGCGAGCAGGTGAAGGCGCTGATCCTCGCGCGCCACGAGCCGATCGGAGACGCCGCGTGAGCGAGGCCGAATTTGCCGCCGACCCGCAGAGCAGCGCCGTGCCGGCAACGGCCACGGAAGATCGCAGCACCAGGGCACGCGGCCCTGCCCTGGCGCTCACCACGATTGCGACGGTGGCCGGGCTGTTTGCACTGTGGTGGCTGGTTGCAGCCGCGCAGATCGTCCCGCCGCTGTTCCTGCCATCGCCCCTCGCCGTTCTCGGCAAGCTCATATCGGTATCGGCCGACGGCTTCGAAGGCGCGACGCTGATTCAGCATACGCTGGCGAGCCTCGCCCGCATCGTGGCCGCGCTGCTCGCGGCGATTGTCGTCGGCACGCTCACGGGCCTCGCCATCGCGCTCAGCCCCAGGGCCCGCGGCATCATCGAGCCCTTGCTCGAATTCTACCGGCCGATCCCGCCGCTGGCCTACCTTCCCCTCGTCATCATCTGGTTCGGCATCGGCGAGTTCGCCAAGGTGCTCGTGATCTATCTCGGCATCCTGCCGTCGATCGTGATCGCGACCGTCGACGGCCTGCGCTCGGTGGCGCCGGACCGGGTCAACGCCGCCCGGTCACTGGGCGCCAGCCGGTGGCAGGTCATCGGTCTCGTCCTGCTGCCGCATGCGCTGCCGTCCATCCTGACCGGGATCCGCATCGGCCTCGGCACCGGCTGGGCGACGCTGGTCGCCGCCGAGCTGGTGGCGGCCACGCGCGGCCTCGGCTTCATGATCAAGGGCGCCTCGGACTTCCTGGTGACCGACGTGGTTGTGCTCGGCATCCTTGTGATCGCCGTCATCGCCTTCGCGCTCGAACTGGCGCTGCGCGTCGTGCAGCGTGTGCTGGTGCCATGGCAGGGACGGGACTGAGCGTCATTCCGCGGCAAAGCTGCGCGCGAAGGCGCCGCGCCAGCGCGCGCCGGGATGACGCTCGTCGAGCCGGTCGCGGCCGAACAGCTTGCGGCGCAGCGTCCCCGGCGCGTATTCACGCTTGGCGAGCCCACGCCTCTGCAATTCGGGCAGAAGATGCGCGTTGAACTCCTGATAGGAACCTGGGATGATCCAGTTGATCAGGTTGACGCCATCGATGCCGGCCTGCTGCCAGAGCGCGAGAGCATCGGCGATCTGCTCCGGCGTACCAACCAGCCGCGGGTGGCGCTTGGAGACCAGTTGGCCGAGATCGCCGACGGTCGGCTCGCGGTTCGGATCGCGCTTGCGCAGCCATTCGATATGGCTGCGCCCGCCATTTGTCTCGATATCCTTCAGCAGGGTTTCAGGCGGCAGCGGCCGGCCGTCATCCTGCGACACGCCGAGATTGGAATGGGCGAGAAAGCCGTCGACGCTGAGATAGGAATCGAGCTCCGCCTCCTTGCGCTTCGCCTCGGCCTCGGTGCTGCCGATGACGAAGGCAAAGCCCTGGAAGAACTTGATGTCGTCACGCCGCCGGCCGGCGCGCTCGGCCAGGTCGCGGGTCTCCGTGATCAGCTCTTTCGCGGTCTGAGGGTTGGGCGTCGAGATGAACTGCGCCTCGGCATTGCGCGCGGCAGAGGCCCGGCCCGCCGGCGACGAGCCGGCCTGGAACAGCAGCGGCGTGCGCTGTGGCGAGGGCGATGGCAGATGTGGCCCTTCGACGCGGTAGCGCTTGCCGACATGATTGATGCGATGGATGCGGCTGGCGTCGGAAAAGACGCCGCGGGACCGATCCTTGCGCAGGGCATCGTCTTCCCACGATCCCTCCCAGAGCTTGAAGGCGACCTCCAGATATTCCTCCGCCCAGACGTAGCGCTCATCATGAGCCGTCAGCCGGTCGAGGCCAAAATTGCGCGCCGCGTTCTCCATCGTCGAGGTCACGATGTTCCAGGCGACCCGGCCCTTGCTGATGTGATCGAGCGTGGAGGCGCGGCGAGCGAACTCGAACGGATGCGCCTGCAGCACCGAGCTGGTGAAGGCAAGGCCGAGATGCTCGGTGTTGACCGCGAGCGCCGACAGTAGCACCGACGGGTCGTTGCTCGGGATCTGCAGGCCCTCGCGGGCATTGACCGTGTAGTCGCCGCCCACCGGGCCATAGACGCCGACGACATCGGCGAAGAAGATGGCATCGAACAGCCCGGCCTCCAGCGTCCGGGCGAGTTCGATCCAGACATTGACGTCCTCGAAATCGGCCTGCTGTGCGTCCGGGTGACGCCACAGCCCATGCTGGATATGCGAGACCGTGTTCATCACGAAGGCATTGAATGCAAGCGCGGTCATGCGACGGCTCCCGAAGCGCGAGGGGTTGGATGATCGCCCGCCGCACGATGCGCCAGGCGCGGCACCGCGGCGACGAGACGTTTGGTGTAGTCGACACGCGGCTTGAGGAAGATCTCGTCTGCCTCGCCGCTTTCCACGACGCGGCCGAGATTCATCACCAGGACGCGGTCGCTGATGTGATGCACGACGCCCTGTCTCTTATACACATCTAGATGTGTATAAGAGACAGGCTTGAGGAAGATCTCGTCTGCCTCGCCGCTTTCCACGACGCGGCCGAGATTCATCACCAGGACGCGGTCGCTGATGTGATGCACGACGCCGAGATCGTGCGAGATGAAGATCAGGGTCAGGCCGAGCTCGGCCCGCAGGCGCATCAGCAGGTTGATGATCTGCGCCTGGATGGAGACGTCGAGCGAAGCGACCGGCTCGTCGCAGACGATCAGGCGCGGCCGCGGCGCCACCGCGCGCGCGATTGCCAGCCGCTGTCGCTGGCCGCCCGACAATTCGAGCGGACGCCGATGCGCGAGCGAGCCGGAAAAGCCGACCAGCGCGAACAGCTCCGCGATCCGCCCGCGCCGGTCGGGCTCATCATCGGGCAGCGCGTCGTCCAGGATGCGTCCGACGGTCCAGCGCGGATCGAAGGAGCTGAGCGGATCCTGATAGACGATCGAGATGTCGCGACGGCGGCGGCGCCGCGCGGCCTCAGGGAGCGTGCTCCAATCCTCGCCGAGCAGCGTCACCGATCCCACGTCGGGCGGCTCGAAGGCCATCACCAGCCGCGCCACCGTCGATTTGCCCGACCCGGACTCGCCGACGATGCCGAGCGTCTCGCCGCGGCGCAGCTCGAAGGAGACGCCGTCGACGGCCGTGTGCACGCTGCGATCGGGTCCGGCAAAGCGCTTCACCAAGCCATCGGCACGCAGCAGGATCTCCGGTGCCGCCGCAGCGTGCCGCGGATCGAGCGCAGCGCTGCTCGTGTCGAAGCGTGGCGCCGAGGATGGCGCGAGCCTGCTGCCGCGCGAATGCGCCGACGGGATCGCTGCGACCAGCCGGCGCGTATAGTCATGGCGGGGATCGGAGAAGATCTGCTCCGCGACGCCGCGCTCGACCACCTCGCCGTCGCGCATGACCAGCACCTCGTCGGCCATGCGGGACACGACGGCCAGGTCATGACTGATGAGGATCAGCGCCTTGCCACGCGCGCGAGTCTCCTCCAGCAGCGCCAGGACCTGCGCCTGAATGGTGACGTCGAGCGCGGTCGTCGGCTCATCGGCGATCAACAGACGCGGATCGAGCGCAAGCGCTGCGGCGATCAGGGCGCGCTGGCGCTGGCCGCCGGAGAGCTGCTGCGGCAGCTGGCGCGCCTTCAATTCGGGTTCCGGCACGCCGACCAGCCTGAGCAGATCGACGACGCGCTGCTCGCGCTCCTCCCGCGAGCGGGCGGCACCATGCAGCCGCAGGCCTTCGGCGATCTCCGCGCCGACCGGCCGCAGCGGATCGAGCGAGACCAATGCGTCCTGCAGCACGAAGCCGATCTCCTTGCCCCTGAAGGCGCGCCAGGCGCGGTGGCTCAGCCGGGTCAGATCGCGTCCGTCGAAGGCGAGACGGTCGGCGTGCAGCGTTGCACCGGTGCCCGGAAGTCCGACGAGGCTGCGCGCCGTCACGCTCTTGCCCGATCCGGATTCACCGACGATCGCGAGACAGCGTCCCTGGTGCAGCGAGAACGACAGCCCCTTCACCGCCGCGACCTGATGCGCGCCGCGGCCGAACGAGACCTGGAGATTTGCGACGTCCAGCAGCGGCGGCGCCGCAGCATTGGCGCGCGCGTCGACAGCTTGTGCCGGCCGTGCGCCATGTTCAAGAGTGTCTGTCATCGCTCCCTCCGTCCGAGCGTGCTGCGGCCGTCCCGCTCACAGCACTCTCACCCGGCCTTCCAGGCGTTGCTGCAGATGGCGGCCGATCACGGTGACCGACAGCGCGAACACGATGATCGCCAGTCCCGGCATCACCTCGAGCCACCAGGCGCGCGTCACGAATTGACGGCCGGCGTCGAGCAGCGCGCCCCATTCCGGCGAGGGAGGCGCGACGCCGAGACCGAGAAAGGCGAGGCTGGACGCCCAGACGATCGATTGGCCGAAGCCCAGGGTGATCATCGCGACCAGCGGCCGCATCGCGTTGGGGAAGATGTGGCGCAGCACGATGCGCCAATACGGATGCCCCAGCGCCCGCGCGGCCTCGACATAGCCGGCGCCCTTCACCGCCAGAAACTGGCCGCGAACCATTCGCGCATAGCCAGGCGCGGTGCCGACGCCGACCGCAAAGATCAGCGTCGTTGTCGTGGCCTCGAACACGGCGATCAGCAAAAGGCCGAGGAACAGGTTCGGAAAGGCGAACAGCACCTCGAGCAGGCGGCTGATCACCCCGTCGACGACGCGACCGGCGAGACCGGCGGACACGCCAAGGATCAGCGCAAGCGTGGTGCTCAGCGCCGTGGCGCCCAGGCCGATGGCCAGGGATTGCCGCGTGCCCTCCACGACGCGCGAATAAAGATCGCGCCCGGACTGATCGGTCCCGAGCAGATGGGCGAATGACGGCGGCTGGAGGGTGGCGCGGAGATCGGTGCGGAACGGCGCATGACTCTGCAGCAGCTCGGGCGTCACAGCGGCCAGGATGTACAGCATGATGATGGCCGCTGCGAGATACACGCTCACAGGCACGCTGCGGATGACGGCGACGACGTCCGCCAGCCGGCGCAAGAGCTGGACCGGCAGCACCGGGCGGTCGGAGATCAGATCGCTGGTGCTGGTCATGAGGCTTTGATCCGCGGATCGATGATGGGATAGGCGATGTCGACCAGCAGATTGGCGATGATGTACATGCCGGCGGACGCGACGATGATGCCGGTGACCAGCGGCACGTCCCGCGCCGAGGTCGCCGCGACCAGGAGCCCGCCGAGGCCGGGCCGCGCGAACACGGTCTCGATCACCGCGGCGCCGGAGAACAGCGCGCCGAGCGCCCAGCCGGACAGCGTAATGCCGGGCAGCACCGCATGACGCAGCACATGCAGCAGCCGGACGCCGAGATCGCTCATGCCGCGCATCCGCGCCGAGATCACGAAGGGCTGATCCAGCACGCGGGCGAACTCCTCGCGGATGACCTGACCGATGAAACCGGACAGCGGGATCGCCAGCGCCAGTGCCGGCAGCGCGACGCCGGACAGTCCCGAGCCGCCTTCGACCGGAACGAGACGCAGCTTCACCGCGAGCACCACCAGCAGAATCGAGCCGATCCAGTACGGCGGCGCCACCGCCGCCGCGACCTGGAAGGATGCGACCGCGCGCGACAATGGATCATGACGGCCGGCCGTCGGCACCGTCAGAACAATCGCAATGATCCAGCCCAGCAGAAGCGCCGACAGCGTGAGCCCGATCGTCGGCGGCACCTGTTCGGCGATGATGTGCAGCACAGGACGATGACTTTGATAGGAAGCGCCGAGATCGCCCTGGACGAGCCCGCCGAGATAGCGCAGATACTGCACCACGAGCGGCGCATCGAAGCCGTATTTGGCGTTGACCTTGGCGAGCTCCGCGGCGGTCGGCTGGGTGAAGGTCCCGGCCGCCACGTTGAGAATGAGCTCGGCGCGATCACCCGGCAGCAGCGCCTGGATGCAGAAGGTGAAGCTCGCCACCGCCCAGAACACGGCGATCGCCCCGAGCAGCCGCCGCACAGTGGGCCCAAGCCAGCGGCGCCAGATCACGACCGGACCGGGCGCTAATGCAGATCGTCCGGCCGCGCTCATTTCTCGAAATACGCATCGTGGAACACGGGCTCACTGACAGGGCTCGAAATCCAGATGTCCTTGAGCTTGGGCTGGCTCGCGATCGACACCGTCAGCGGAAACAGTCCGACGACGGCGGCATTGTCGACGATCACGCGCTGGGCGTCCTCGTACAGGCGCAACCGCACCTTGTCGTCGAAGGTCCGGTCGGCCTCTTCGATCAGCGTCCACAGTTCGGGCGGCTGGAAGCGCGACGCGTTGTTGGCGTTGATGACGCCGTTCTGGTCCGGCCGCCAGGAGATCTTGAGGATCTCCGCGGAGGACGCAACCCAGTAGGCCGGCTGCGCCTCGTAGTCATCGATGCCGCGTCCCTTGCCGGCGAACCAGTCGGCCTGCGGAATCGGCTTGAGCACGATGTCGAAGCCGGCGCTGCGCGCCTGATCCTGCAGGATCTGCAGCACCGAGACGCCATCGGGCGTGATCAGCGAGCCCCCCGCATACAGCAGCCGCACCGTCAGCCGCTTGCCATCCTTGGTGCGGATGCCGTCACGGCTCCGTGCAGTCCAGCCCGCGTCGTCGAGCAGGCGATTGGCGCGATCAGGATCATAGGGATAGGAGTCTGCGAGGTCCTTGAGATGTTCTGGCGTGCTGATGCTCAGCGCTCCATTGGCATTGAACGGGATCGAGCCCTGGAACGAGACCTCGACCGCCTTGCGCCGCTCAGCGACATAGGCGAAGGCCCGCCTTACGCGCACGTCGTCGAAGGGCGGACGCGCCGTGTTGAGCTGGAGCCGCGTCGGCGTGCCGCCGGTGATGTCCTGGATCACCTTGAACCGCTTCTGCGCGTCGGCCCAGTCCACCGCGGGAATGTCGTAGATCGCGTCGGATTCGCCGGCGACCAGCGAGCCGTAGCGAACGGTGCTGTCCTTCAGGAACTTCCAGACGATGCCGTCGACATAGGCCGGGCCCTGATGCTTGGCGGTCGCGGGAGCCGAATTGTAGTTGGGGTTGCGCTTGAGGATTACGTTCTGGCCGTGATTCCAGGTCTCGACCGCGAATGGTCCCGAGCCGACCGGATGCTCGCAGAGCTCCTTCGGTCCGCGTTCGAGCGCGGTCGGAGACAGGATTCCGAAGAAATAGGTCGACAGCACCGTCAGGAACGGCTGATACGGCCGGGCGAGTTCGATCTTCAAGGTCAACGGCTCCGGCGCCGTCACGGAACGGATGTACTCGCCGATATAGAGCTTGCCGTTGCGGTTGACCTTGTCGGGATCGTTCGAAAGCCAGCGTTCGAAATTGGTCACGATGGCCTTGGCGTCGAGCACGGTGCCATCGTGGAACGTCACCCCGGGCTTGATCTTGAAGACGTAGGTGAGATTGTCCTCGGAGATCGACCAGTCCGTCGCGAGCCAGGGCACGATCTGCCCGTCATGGGTTCGCGCCACCAGATTGTCGGCATATTGGCGCTGGATGTAGCCGGCCTGGACCCAGCCGGCATAGAGGCAAGGCGGCTCCTGATAGTGACCGTAGCGGATGATGCCGCCGCGCTTGTCGTCCTCGGCAGCCGCGGCCGGCGTTATGATGGAGCACAGCGCCGCAGCCGCGAACAACCCCGCACTGATGCTGCGCCGTCCGTATCCTGGAGAAGGCTCGGCACGATTGCTCGAAAGACTCATCATCCCGTGTGCTCCAATAAAGTGCTGATCGACGCGATCTGCGCCGTGCTTGAGCGCGCCCGCGCGTCAGGCGATCTGCTGTGCTTGCCCCAATGATGCTTCACGCGCTGCCGTGAACCGTCCGACCGGTCGCGGCAGCGCGAAATGATCACGCAGCGTCTGTCCCTCGTAGCCGTCACGGAAGATCCCCTTGCGCCGCAGCAGCGGCACGACATGATCAGCGAAGGTCTCCAGGCCGTCGGGCAGCACGTCCGGCATCAGATTGAAGCCGTCGGCACCGCCGGTTTCGAACCAAGCTGCAATATCATCCGCGATCTGTTCCGGGGTCCCGACCAACTGGCGATGCCCGGTGCTGCCGCCGAGCTTGCGGATGAGTTGACGCACCGTGAGCCGGTCGCGCCGCGCCACATGGACGGTCGCGCCGAAGAAGGTCTGCATGCCGTCGATCGGCACCGGCAGATAGTCAGGCAGCTCCCGGTCCAGCGCGAGCCGCTCCTGATCGATCTGTAGCAGGCCGGCGAGGCGGCCCAGCGCGTAGTCGATCGGCAGCAAGTCCCACAGCTCCTCCTCGCGACGCCTGGCCTCGGCCTCGGTGCCGCCGATCACGGTCGACAGCCCCGGCAGAAACAGGATCTCATCCGGCCCTCGTCCGAACTTCGCCGCACGGCTGCGGATATCCGCGGCGAAGGCACGTCCCTCCTCCGGCGTGTGGGCGACGGAAAAGATCGCCTCCGCATGCAGCGCGGCAAGATGACGGCCGTCGCCAGAGCCGCCGGCCTGCAGCACCACCGGATGCCCCTGGGCCGAGCGCGGCACGTTGAGAGGCCCACGGACCTTGTAGTAGGGGCCGGCATGATCGATCGCGTGCAACCGGTCGAGATCGAGAAACCGCGCCGTCGCGCGATCGCCGATCAAGGCGCCGTCCTCCCAGCTGTCCCACAGCGCCTTCACCACCGCGGTGAACTCGGCCGCCCGCTCGTAGCGGCTGGCATGGGCCACCGCGCCATCGAGGCCGAAATTGCGCGACGCTGCCGCATCGGCCGTCGTCACCACGTTCCACCCGGCCCGCCCGCCGCTGGCGAGGTCGAGCGAGGCGAAGCGCCGCGCCAGATTGTAGGGGTCATTGTAGGTGGTCGAGGCGGTGCCGATCAGGCCGATGTGTCGGGTGTGGGCGGCGACGGTGGCGAGAATGATAGTCGGCTCCAGCGCCTGAAACGGCCGATATTCCGGGCGATCGGTGACCGACGGTGTGTCGGCGAGAAACACCGCATCGAACGCCGCGCGCTCAGCGATCTTGGCCGTGGTCACGTAGTGGCCGACGTCCACGAACGCGTCGGGCCCAGCTGATGATGCCCGCCACGCGGCGCCATGAAAGCCGGAGTTCAGGATGTTGATGTTGAGATGAAGCTGTCGCCGCACGCGCCAATCTGCCTTCCATCAGCGATTGCTCTGATTTGCGGCGCCGGTACCAATCGGGCAGCCTGCCGCTCATCGCGCAAAACGCAAACTCGTCATATCGAACGACTTCTCTTCACCAGCGGCGTACGCTCAGCATCGACAACGACAAGACCTTTGACGATGGCAGGCCATGAGCCTAGGCACGGCAACGCTATCGGTCACCCGACCGCAAGAGCAATAGTTTAGTTTTTCAATCTACTTATTAAGGATGGAAAGCTCTGCTCTCTACTCTCCGCAGAGAGATGCACGTCATCATTTATTCCACAACTCGTCCCATCAAGGGATCCATATGGTTGGGCGGCGCCGGTCCCGTCTCGGACGCAGACGCTGGGAATTCGACGTACGCTATCATCCGCGAAATTCGCTCCGTGCTCCGGCTTGTCGCCGAGGTCGCTCAAAACCCAACTGCGGAAACGCAGGGGCCCATGGAGAGCCCGAGAGTGCGGTTCAATCGGGTCTATTTGTAATTCTGCACGATGGTTGACTTTGATGATCTACTCAGCTCATCTACTATAGAACATTTCGAGACGCCTTCTCATCCGAGATGGCTTTGTGGAATGATCCTGTCGAATCTCTCAACGTTTGGAGCATATGAGACCAGCCATGCAGGCGTTCGACGTGATCGTCTTGGGCAGTGGCGCCGCCGGGCTGACGGCTGCGTGGCACGCACGGAACCGGGGAGCCAGCGTCCTGGTCGTCAACAAGGGAATGGCCGGACGGACCGGCGCCACCATCACGACCGGCGGCGGCGTATCGATCGCCGGGCAGACGCTGCAAGCCCTCGGACTGCCGGGCGACGCCTCGGACCGCGAGGACGACTTTCTGCTGGACACACTGAAGGCTGGACAGTTTCTCGGCGACCAGTCGCTGGTGCAATCCATGGTCACCGGCATCGGCGCGGAGATCGCGCGTCTCTCTGCGCTGAAGACGCCGATCAAGATCATGACCCGCGCCCCCGGCCACACCTCCGGCCGCGGCGTGCACATTGCCGGGCCTGATATTCAGCGCGTTCAGGTGCAGGCTGCGGCCGACAGCGGCGTCCGCTTCCTCGAGCACTTCCAGTCAACCGGGCTGCTGCAGGACCGCGACGGCCGGGTCGTCGGCGTGGCCGGGCTCGATCGCGCCACCGGCGAGGTCCGCTGCTTCACCGCCAATGCGGTCGTGCTGGCAAGCGGAGGCGCGACATCGAACTGGTCACTGCGCACGGCCCCCGAAGAGCTCACTGGCGACGGCGCTGCCATGGCGCTCGCGGCCGGCGCCGAGCTGATCGAAATGGAGATGCTGCAGTTCCTGCCTTGCTGCCTCGTCGCCCCTGAAATGTGGCGCGGCCTGCAGTTTCCCTGGATCCTCGGTCCGCAAAGCGGCATCCGCGCCTGGCTCCTGAATAAATATGGCGAGCGCTTCATGGCCCGCTGGGACCCCGAGCGCATGGAGCTGTCGACGCGCGACATGGTCGCCTTCGCCAGCGCCAATGAAGTGGCCGAAGGGCGCGGCAGCCCGAACGGCGGGGTCTACCTGTCCTGGGCGCATCTGCCGCGCGACATCATCGACAATTTCTTCCGCATCTCGCAGACCGTCTCGGCCGACTGGCGCTGGGAAGGCTTCGACATGACGCCCCTGGTCGAGCGGATCCGCGCCGGCCATGCCATCGAGGTCGCTCCGGCCGCCCACTTTTCGATCGGCGGCGTCAGGATCAATGATCTCGGCGAGACGGCCGTGCCCGGGCTGTTTGCTGGCGGCGAAACAGCCGGCGGTCTGCATGGCGGCAACCGCCTGTCCGGCAATGCGGGCGCCCAGGTTCTCGTGCAGGGAAAAACAGCCGGTATCGCCGCCGCGCAGTTTGCGCAACGGCATCCGACACGAGCTCGGCAAAGCAATGAGGAGGAGATCATCGATCGCACCCTGGCGCCACTCGGCCGACGCGATGGCGCCGTGCCGGCAGAAACCAGGTCGCGCCTCACCCGGCTCGCGGAGCGCGCTTTGTCGCCGGTACGCGACGGGGCGACGATCCGCGCCGGGCTGGACGAACTCGCCACAATCGTCGCCACCGATATTCCCAACCTGTCGGCGCGGCAGTCGGAGCGGCGCTGGAACCGGGACTGGACCGACGCCCTCGAATGCCAGGCGGCCGCAATTGTGCTCGAGGCCGCGCTGCTGTCGGCCGACGCACGCGCGGTTTCGATCGGCGCACATCGGCGGCGCGACGCGCCGAAGACATCCGACGAACCACTCTCTCACGGTCTCGTCCGCAACGTGTCCGGCCGGCTCACGCACCGCTTCGACCCGGTCGCCTTTTCACTGGTGAGCCCTGCGGCATGACGAGGATCCATCTGCGCCGCGCCGGCGGCGCCAAGGATGATTGGGAAACGATCGATCTGCCCTCGCCAGCTGAGGCCGGGCTCGCGGCCACGAGCTGGTACGAGGTCTCGGCCAGCACCGCGCTGGCCTGGATCCAGCGCAACACCGACCCGGCGCTCGCCTTCCTGCTGTCCTGCCGCCGCGGCCTGTGCGACATCTGCGCGGTCCGCATCGACGGCAAGGTCGTCACCGCTTGTACGACACCCGTGCGCGACGGCATGCGGATCGAGCCGACCAAGGACAAGCTTGCGCTCGCCGGCACCATCATCGACATCAGCCTGGTCCGGCGCGCGCGACTGTCGTGACGATGAGCTGATAGCGGCGTTTGGCGCCCTGAAGGACGCAGCGCCGCCGAATCAATTCCGCACACCGCAGCATCCGGCGGTCAATCGTCTCTCCGGCAAAGCCAAAAGGTATATTCATTCTATCGACTTTTTTCGACGACCTCCCTAGCCTCCGATGCACGCCGGATTCAGCGCGGCGCCATCATCGGATCTCGGAGGATTGTTTCGGCATGGGCGACAACTCGATCTGGTACACGCGCTGCCCGGTGCCTTCGCCGCTCGGGCTTGCCGCCCGCTTCGGCTGGCTCGACGAGGCGTTCAGCCGATACGGCATCGATGTGAAGTCGATCGCCGACTCCCGCGACCCGACGGTTCGCGAAAGCCACTTCAACCATACCCTGCGCTGGTCGTTCCGGCAGGGCGGCAACATCCCCGCGATCCGGGCACGGTCCGACGGCCGCGACACAAGGCTGATCGGCCTGACCTGGGTCGACGAGTACCAGGCCATCATCGCGCTGCCCGGCTCGCCGCTGCGCAGCGTCAATGATCTGCCCGGGCGCCGCATCGGCGTTCCGCGACGCGCCGGCAACATCATTGATTTCCACCGCGCGACCGCGCTGAAGGGGATCGTGTCGGCGCTGTCGCTGATCGGTAAATCGATTAGCGCCGTCGAATTGGTCGATGTCGCGATCGAAGAATCGATCATCACGCACAAGGGCGATCCCGGCCTGTTCGGGCTGACGCGACGACACCCCTATTGGCAGGAGATCGCGGCACTCGCACGCGGCGAGGTCGATGCGATCTTCGTCAAGGGCGCCGAGGGCATTACCATCTCCAACCTGCTGGCGGCAACCATCGTCGTCGAGACCGGTCATCATCCCGATCCGAAGATCCGCATCAACAATGGTACGCCGCGCACGCTGACCGTCGACGCGTCCTTCATCGGGGAGCGGCCTGATCTCGCCACGGAACTGGTGACGCAGGTCAATCGCGCCTCCGACTGGGCCCGTCAGCATCCCGCCGAGACACTTCGCTTCGTCGCCCAGGAAGTACTCACCAGCGAGGAAGCGGCAGCGTCCGCCTATGGCGCCGACGTCCATCTCAAGCTCGACCTCGCGCTGCAGCCCGACCAAATCGCCGCCATCGCCCATTTCAAGGACTTCCTGCTCAGCTTCGGCTTTCTCGACCACGACTTCGATGTGACGAATTGGGTCGATCGACGCCCGCTCGAGAGCCTGATCAAGGTGGCCGCAGAATGATCAGCGAGTCCGCCAGCTCCGCTTCCCCGACCCTGCTCACAGCCGCCGCGGGAGACAATGATATCGTGACGCAGATCGACCAGGGCTGGGGCGCCGGACCAAGCGCACGCTACGAACAGATCGCCGCGCGGTTCAGGCCGCTGTTCAAGTCCGTGCGAGCCACCGCCGTCGCCCGCGACAACGACCACCATTTGCCGGTGGATGAGATCAAGAGCCTCAAGCAGGCCGGCTTCTCGAAACTGCGCCTTCCGCTGGAGCGCGGTGGTCTCGGCATCACGCTGCCCGAATTCTACGCGCTGCTGATCGAGCTGTCGGAAGCCGACCCCAACATCACCAACGCCTTCCGCTCCCATTTCGGCTTCAGCGAGGACATCCTCAACGCGCCCTCGTCGCCGAAGCGGACAGCGTGGCTCGATCGCATCGCCAATGGCGAGACGATCGGCAGCGGCTTTTCGGAGACCGGCGACGCCAAGGCTTCGGCCGCCTCGACCCGACTCAACCGCAGCGGCGACCACTGGATCCTCAACGGCCGGAAATACTACACCAGCGGCTCGCTCTATGCCGATTGGATCAATCTCGGTGCGACCGACGACGAGGGCAAGCCGATCGGAGCGCTGGTTCCGACCCGCGCGGAAGGCGTCGAGATCCTCGACGACTGGGACGGGTTCGGCCAGACGCTCAGCGCCAGCGGCACGGCGATCTTCACGAACGTCGTCATTCCGGATGACCTGATCAATCCGGTGCAGACGCGCTTCCGCTATTCCAACGGCTTCTTCCAGACCGTGCATCTGGCGACGCTCGCCGGCATCGGACGGGCTGCCGCCATCGATGTGTCGCGCCTGGTGGCCGAGCGCCGCCGCATCTACACCAATGGCAATGCGACGCGCGTCGCGGAGGATCCGCAGGTGCTCCAGGTCGTCGGAAAGGTACGCGCGGCCGCCTACGGCGCCGGCGCCATCGCCCTGAAGACGGCCGAGGCCCTGCAGCGCGTCCATGACGCCGATCGTGCCGGCGACGCGCAGGCCGCGGACGCCGCCAACATCGCCGCCGACATCGAGGTCAGCCAGGCCGTGACCGTCATCAGCAATCTGGTGCTGGACGCCACGACCATCCTGTTCGACGCACTCGGCGCTTCCGCCGCAAAGCGGACCAACGGCCTGGACCGACATTGGCGCAATGCCCGCACCATCGCGTCCCACAATCCACGCATCTATCGCGAGCGAGCCGTCGGAGATTTCTCGGTCAACGGCACCAAGCCTGCGGTGTTACATCGCGCCGGATTGCCGGACAGTCCGGACGCAACAAAAGCGCACGCTTGATGAGCTGCGATAAGCTCGGTCACGGGGGACCACGAGGGATCACATGGCTGCTTTCACCCAGCTGCCCCTGACATTGCCGCAAACCGCGGCCGATATGGCGAATGGCTCGGCTGATATCGAGAACCGGCCGCGCTCCGACAGCCGCGTGATCATCCCGTTCGTGACCACCGCCGTGCTGCTCTTGGCGGTCGACCTGTCGATCGCGCTGACGTGGCAGCGTGACGTCCATGGTCTTGCAAGACCGGACCGGTCACAGCTCGGTCGTCTCGCCCCTTCGACAGGCTCAGGAGCCTGCGACCTGCGTGCCGACGAGATCGCCGCTTCACCACGTCAGATCGTGTGGCCTGCTCTCTGAACGTATGCTGGACGCGATCGCCACGTCCTCCTGGCGCCTGAGCGAGGCCGAGCGACCATCCACGACTTTGTCGCGCGTCTCGAAATCTCACACAGCTCTCTTTGCAAAGCTCGAAGTCGTGAGCGCTGCGCCGAGGTTTCGCCTCGGACACAGCGCCCACGCCTTCGCCGATTCTGGGATCGCAACGCCCTAGAAATCGGCTCCCGCGCCGGCTGCAGGCAGCGCAGCCTTCTCTTTCGGCAGCTCGACGACCAGTGCTTCCGTGGTCACGATCAACGCCGCAACAGAGGCTGCGTCCTGCAGCGCGGTCCGAACGACCTTGGCCGGATCGACAATCCCCGCCTCGATCAGATCGACATACTCTTCCTTCTGCGCATCGAAGCCGAAGGTCGGTGAGCGGTTCTCGAGGATCTTGCCGACGACGATCGAGCCCTCCACGCCGGCATTGTCCGCGATCTGGCGGATCGGCGCTTCCAGCGCCTTCAGCACGATCTGGATGCCCGCCTGGATGTCGGGGTTCGGATTCGTCAGCTTGCTCACCGCAGCCTTGGCACGCAGCAGCGCCACGCCGCCGCCGGGCACGATGCCTTCGGCAATCGCCGCGCGAGTCGCATTCAGCGCGTCATCGACCCGATCCTTCTTCTCCTTGACCTCCACCTCGGTCGCACCGCCGACCCGGATGACAGCAACGCCACCGGACAGCTTGGCGAGGCGCTCCTGCAGCTTCTCGCGGTCGTAGTCCGATGTCGTCTCCTCGATCTGCGCCCGGATCTGAGCAATGCGGGCGTCGATGTCCTTCTTCTTGCCGGTACCGCCGACGACCGTGGTGTTCTCCTTGTCGATCCGGATGCGACGGGCGCGACCGAGCTGCGACAACGTCACGTTCTCGAGCTTGATCCCGAGATCCTGCGAAATCGTCTGACCGCCGGTGAGGATCGCGATGTCCTCCAGCTGGGCCTTGCGTCGATCACCAAAGCCCGGCGCCTTGACCGCGGCCACCTTCAACCCGCCCCGCAGCTTGTTGACGACCAGGGTTGCCAGCGCCTCCCCCTCGACATCCTCGGCAATCACGAGCAGAGGACGTCCGGTCTGCACCACCGCCTCGAGCACCGGCAGCAACGGCTGCAGCGAGGTCAGCTTCGATTCGTGGATGAGGATGTAGGGCTCCTCGAACTCGACCAGCAGCTTGTCGGAATTGGTTACGAAATAGGGAGACAGATAACCGCGATCGAACTGCAGCCCCTCCACGACGTCGAGCTCGGTCTCCAGGCTCTTGGCCTCCTCGACCGTGATCACGCCATCATTGCCGACCTTTTTCACCGCCGTTGCGATGATCTTGCCGACCGCAGCATCGCTATTGGCGGAGATGGTGCCGACCTGGGCGACCTCTTCCGACGACTGCACCTTCCTGGCGCGCTTCTCGATGTCCTTGATCGCTTCGGCAACCGCGAGATCGATGCCGCGCTTCAGATCGAGCGGATTGAGGCTCGCAGCCACGGCCTTCGCGCCCTCGCGCACGATCGCCTGCGCCAGCACGGTCGCCGTCGTGGTGCCGTCGCCGGCGAGGTCGTTGGTCTTGGATGCCACCTGGCGCAGCAGTTGCGCGCCGAGATTCTCGTACTTGTCCTCGAGCTCGATCTCCTTGGCCACCGTCACCCCATCCTTGGTGATGCGGGGCGCGCCGAAGGATTTCTCGATCAGAACATTGCGTCCCTTCGGCCCGAGCGTCACCTTGACCGCATTGGCAAGGATGTCGACTCCACGAATGAGACGTTCGCGCGCATCGGCAGCGAACTTGACGTCTTTGGCAGACATGCGACTAAATTCTCCTTTGAATCATCGATGATGAGTTTAACTGTAAGGTTCAGGCCGGCTGCCGTGCGCACCCCACCTCCGGGCAGACGTGCTCAGCCGATGACGCCGAGAATGTCAGCCTCCTTGGCGATCAGAAGATCCTCGCCATTGATCTTCACCTCCGTGCCCGACCATTTGCCGAACAGCACGCGGTCTCCCTTCTTCACATCGAGCGGAACGAGCCGTCCCGCTTCATCGCGCGCACCGCTGCCGACGGCGATGACTTCACCTTCCTGCGGCTTCTCCTTGGCGGTGTCCGGAATGATGATGCCGCCTTTGGTCTTGGCACTCTCCTCGATACGCCGAATGACGACGCGATCGTGCAATGGACGGAAGCTCATTAAACTCTCTCTGTATCTGGGGCCTATCTACCTGAGGCCTATTAGCTACGAGCCCACCGGATTGCGGTGATATCGATGGGGAGCGACAAGGTATCGCGCCTGTAAATTTTCTGTCCATGTCAAACTGATTAGAGAGTTTAGGCGAAAACCTTCGAACGCCTCGCATTCGGTGAAACGGTTGATGCGATCGGCTTCCTGCATGAAGTGCCGCGAGTAGTATCGCCCGACACCTTGGCCGAGATGGTCATCTCCTGTGGAACGCGCACGCCGTCGGCGACGTAGCCTGTCCGCTTGCCCGATATTGGCGTGGACTGAGGACGGCTGGCCAGCCGTCGAACCGATTCAGTCTCGAACGGGACGACCGAGCCCGTGCGGGGTACATGCAGCCATGCCGGAATCGTCGGCAGATTTCAGGGATTTCGGGACGGCAACGGCTCCACCATCAGGTTCAAAACCCGAGGCCGGCACTGCACACTGGACCATGAACACGCCGAGAGGCGCGCTAATGGAGAGGGAATAGAATCCCAATAGTCCACCAATATCGTTTGCAATATTCCAAGTCGGACACTAGACAGGGATGATTGTTGACGTGGCTGACCCGCAATGCTTTCCGCGAAGGGAAAATACGGCCTCAAGGCCCTGATCCATCTGGCCTCGCTGGAGCCGGGTGAACAGGCGCTGTCCGCAGACATTGCCGAAACGAACAATATTTCGAAGAAATTCCTCGACGCGATCCTGCGCGAATTGCGACAGGCCGGTCTCGTCCGGGCCAAGAAGGGTCCTGGAGGCGGCTATGCCCTCGCGCGACCCGCCCGCTCGATCAAGGTCGGCCAGGCGATCCGCCATCTCGACGGGCCCCTCGCCCCGATCGCCTGCGCGAGCCGGTCGGCCTATCGGCCGTGCCGCGACTGCCGGGATCCGAAAGCCTGCGCTGTGCGACTCACCATGACCCAGGTCCGCGATGCGATCTCCGGCGTGCTCGACCAGATGACCCTCTACGAGCTCGCCGAGCAGGAGCGCCGGCCGGCACGGACGTCCCGCCCGCAGCGAGCTGCGGGCATGGGCGGTAGCCGCGGCTGACGATCGCGGTCGCGGTGCCTGCCGCGCCCAAACGACACCGATACGGCGCCGACGATATTGAGATCGGGATTCCCGATTCATGCTGCCGTTCCATCCCGCACGCGAAAAACGCACTCGCGTACAGGCGTCATGCGCGTATCCGCGCCGCCTTTGCTCACCGGGATCAAGGCGAATAGCCCTGACTTCAAGTTCGGATCATGGAGAACGAACGGCGAGCGTAGATCCTCGTCTCCAGAAGGGTCTTGCTGACACATGGATTAGTTCTCGCGGCAACCACCTTCGGATGTCAGGCATCATACTCCGGATCGCATTCGGCCAGCGTCGCCAGAAACAACGGGATTCGGCGAAGACAACAAAGTTCAGCACATCAAGGGTCCCGCAGGTGCGGCTCAACGCCGGAAGCATTTGGACACCTGAGCAGGTCGGCCAAGATTACAGACGGCGCTCATCCGCTCCAGCGCTGCACATCGGCGGCACGTGTCCCGCCACGAGGCGATGGCGAGAGTGTTTCCAACTCCCCGAGAGGCACCGCATGACATAAAATACTTAGTCTATTGATTCACTATTTTATCGTTGACACTTTGTCGCAAGCGAACCTAGCTTCGCCTCACACCTGCGGACGCGAGCGACGATGGCGACATTCCGTTCTCAATCCCTGCCTGCTGCTATCGATGCGTCGTCTTCCGACGCGCTGTCGGTCTTCGATCCGCCGATGATCGCCGGGCTCGTCTGGCTGCTTGCAGCAGCCGCTGCGATCACCTGGCCCGATATCAGCGACTGGACGCGCACCGGGCTGTATGCCGGCATCGTCGGCGCGCTCGGCGTCGCCATCATCGCGGCTCGTATCATCGTGCTCGTCTGGGGCACCGATCCGCTGCGTGTCGCGCACCGCGCGGCATGGCTCATCGTCATCGGACTGTTCCTGACCGTGTGGGAGCTCGCCTCGGCAAAATTTCGCTGGCTGCCGCTGCCGTTCTTTCCGCCACCGCAGGAACTGCTCGAGGTCTACACGGACGAGTTGCCCAAGCTTGCCGAGAACGTCGCCGCATCGGCCAAGCTCCTGGTGACGGGCTACGCGATCGGCGCGGCGCTCGGCTTTGTCACCGGCGTCAGCATCGGCTGGTCAGTGACGGCAGGCTATTGGGTTCATCCGCTGCTGCGGCTGATCGGTCCCCTGCCGGCCACGGCCTGGCTGCCGATCGCTTTCTTCGCTTTCCCCTCGGGATGGAGCGGCAGCATCTTTCTGATCGCGCTTGCGGCCGGCTTCCCGGTCACCGTGCTCACCTGGTCCGGCATCGCCAGCGTCCCGACTGCCTATTACGACGTGACGCGCACGCTCGGCGGCGGACCCTGGTTCCTGGTGTTTCGCGTGGCCATTCCCGCAGCGCTGCCGCATGTCTTCGTCGGCCTGTTCATGGCGCTCGGCTCAGCATTCTCCGTGCTGATGGTGGCCGAATTGCTCGGCGTCAAGGCTGGGATCGGCTTCTATCTGCAAAAGGCTCAGGGGTGGGCCTCCTACGGCAATGTCTACGCCGCGCTGGTCGTGCTCGCTTTGCTGTGCTCGGGCACGATCACCATTCTGTTTGCGGTCCGTGACCGCCTGCTGTCCTGGCAAAAGGGTCTGGTGAAATGGTAGCCGCCCCCATCCAGCCCATCACGCAGACCGAGCGGCGCGGCGCCTCACTCGACGTCGATGACGTGCATCGATCCTTCATGTCCACCAGCCAGGGGCATCCCCCTGGGAACGTACGACGGAGATAGTCCATGCCTCTGCTTCCCGATACGTCCTCGTTGCTGACGCGCCGCGGCCTCATCGCCGGGGCCTCCGCGCTTGCAGCCACTGCCCCGATTGCGGCGTCGCTCGCCCCGTTCCCATCGTTCGCGCAGGCCGGCGCCGGCTTGCAGAAGCTCAAGCTCGGCTGGAGCGGCACCGGCATCTGCCTGATCTCGGTCCCGGTCGCCGATACCAAGGGCTTTTTCACCAAATACGGCCTCGACGTCGAGATCGTGAAGTTCGGCACCAATTTCGACGGTAGCCTGGAGAGCGTCTCCTCCGGCAAGATCGACGCCACCGTCAACTTCATCCTCCGCTTCCTGAAGCCACTCGAGCAGGGCATCAATGTCCGCTTCACCGGCGCCCTTCACGGCGGCTGCATCCGCGTGCTCGCTCCGACCGAGGCCAAGGTGGCCGACTATGCCGGCCTCAAGGGCAAGGCCATCGGCGTGACCAGCATGGCCAGCGCGGCGAAGAATTTCGCCTCCGTGCAGCTCTACAAGGCCGGCATCAATCCGGACATCGACGTCGAATGGCGCGTCTATCCCGTCGACCTGCTGGGTGAAGCGATCCGCAAGGGCGAGATCTTTGCAGCAGCCGACGCCGATCCCGGCATCTTCCTGCAGCTCAAGAACAGTGACGGCGCGCTCACCGAAATCGGCGGCTTGGCAAGCGGCGTCTACAAGGACTTGTCCTGCTGCGGCATCGTGGTGCGCAACGACTTCATCGACTCCAACAAAAGTGCGGTTGCGGCGCTGACGCGTGCGCTGCTCGACGCCGCGGACTGGGTCCACCACAATCCGGACGAAGCCGCGGAAGTCTTCACCGCCTATTCGCCGATTCCGATCGCGACGATCGCCGAGATCATCCGCAGCCACACGCATGAACACCATTTCGGCGACGGCAAGCGGCTGAAGCAGGAAGTGGCGCTCTATGCCGAGGATCTCAAGACGGTCGGCATCCTGAAGCCGCGCACCGACGTGCGCGCGCTCTCGGACCGTACGGTCATCGACGTTCTGAGCTGACCTTGTTGTCAGAGCACGCAGGAGAGTGAGGCCGTGACCGAGACGGTTGTCGAGACCAGCACCGCCATCGTTCCACGCGCCGCGACAGCGGCGCTGACACCGCGGCCACGGCCGCCGCTGCTGCTGGTTTCGGCGCTGGCCTGGCTGGTCGCCGCGGTTGTCACCGTACAGTGGCCCAACATCCAGAACTTCGGTCTTACCGTCGATCTCGGACTGGCCCAGGGTGCGTTTGCCGTGCTGTCGCTGCTGGCCTATCTGCTGCGGCCGCGGCTCGGCATTGTCGGCGATCGCCTCGATCACAATGCCGCCCGGCTCACGGCCATCGCCGTGCTGCTGACGATCTGGCAGGTCGCCACCGCCAAGACCGGCTATTGGCGCCAGCCCTATTTTCCGCCGCCGCAGAAGATCGTCGAAGCCTACGTCGTCGACCATGCGCGGCTGCTGGAATCGATCCGGGCGTCGCTGGTGCTGCTCGGCCTGGGCATGACGATCGGCGCCAGCGTCGGTTTCCTCAGCGGCCTCTTCACCGGATGGTCGCCGCGCATCAGCTATTGGATCCAGCCGGTGCTGCGCCTGATCGGCCCGATCCCCACCACGGCCCTGATCCCGCTGGCGCTGTTCCTGTTTCCGACCACGTTCAGCGCCAGCCTGTTCCTGCTTGCGCTGGCGACGTGGTTCCCGGTCGCGGTTCTGACGTCGTCCGGCGTCGCCAGCGTCAGCACCGCCTATTATGACGTCGCCCGCACGCTCGGCGCCAGCAACCGCTTCCTGCTGCTGCACATCGCGATCCCGGCATCGCTGCCGCATGTGTTCGTCGGCCTGTTCATGGGTCTCGGTCACGCCATCGCCGTGCTGGTCGTCGCCGAGATGATCGGCGTGAAGGCCGGCCTCGGCTACTATCTCGACTGGGCCCAGGGCTGGGGCGCCTACGGCCATCTCTACGCAGCTCTCATCATCATGATGCTGTTGTTCTCGACGCTCACTCTGCTCCTGTTCCGGCTGCGCGATCGCCTGCTCGCTTGGCAGGAGGATGTGGTGGCGTGGTGACGACGAAACTCTGACACTGGACAATCAACGACCATGCAGCGTCTCCTGCTCATCGCCCTCGCGGCCCTCACCTTCACGACTGCCGAAGCCACAGCCCACGCGCACCTCAAGGTCTCCTCGCCGGCGGCCGAGGCCACCGTGCCGGTCGCTCCGACCGAGGTGACGATCACCTTCACCGAGGCACTCGAGGGCAATCTCTCCCGCATCAGCATCAAGGACGGCGCCGGCACGCCGGTGGACGGCGGCGACACCCATGTCGTCGCCGGCGGCGACAACAAGACGTTGGCGGTCTCGGTCAAAGGACTGGCTGCGGGCACCTATCGCGTGGACTGGAGTGCTGCCTCTGTCGATACCCATAAGACGACAGGCTCGTTCCAGTTCACCATCAAGCCCTGAATGACGCTCTCGGAGGCGGAGCTCGATCTGCTCCTTCGCAGCGCCAGGGCTCTCAACCTGATCTCTGCGCTCAGCCTGTTCGGCACGGCGCTGGTCGCGGCCGTGACGGCTCCGTTCGCCGAACGGTTCGGCGACAGTGCCATAAGGCAGCCCGTCCAGTTCACGACGATGTTGCGCGCCACGCTGCTGGTCAACCTGGTGGCGGCGGTGCTGTGGCTGCCGCTGCAGACCTTGCGCGTTGCCGCAGCCGACGATCCTCGCGCGCTTGCCGAACTGATCGGCCAGGTCCTGGTCTCGACCACGTTCGGGCAGACGCTGCTGCTGCGCAGCCTCGCCTTGATCGTCGCGATCGTGCTTGCGGGACACATGGACTCCCGCCGCAGGTTGATTGCCGCCGTCCTTGCAGCTGGTCTCGGCCTCGGCCTGCAGGCGCGGCTCGGTCATGCCGCCGCCGCGGATGCGGCGCTCGGCGCGGCGACAGCGCTGCACGTCGTCGCTGCCGGGGCCTGGATCGGCGGCCTCGTACCGCTCGCGCTGATCCTCGTTCGCACCTCGGGCCCAGATGCGGTGCTGATCGCCCGCCGTTTCTCTCTGGTCGGAATTGCCGCCGTCACGGTCATCCTTGGGTCGGCTGCGCCGTTGGCATGGACCTGGATCGGCAATCTCGGCGGCTGGTTCGGAACGGACTATGGCCTCTGGGCCATCGCCAAGCTCGTTGGCCTGCTCCTGCTGCTATTGCTCGCGGCGCTCAACCGCGTCGCGCTGACGCCGCGCCTCGCAGCCCCTGCCGCGCACACGGCCATGCTCGTGAGCATCGGCCTCGAAGCGATCATGGGCCTTGCCGTGATCATCGCGGCCGTCCACCTCGCCACGCTGCCGCCCGGCGCGCATGAAAAGCCGCAATGGCCGTTCCCGGTCCGGCCTGATCTCCGCCGCATCGACGAACCCTTCATCCGCCTGGAGATCGAGCGCGCGGCCATCATCGGCCTGGTTGTCTTGGGCGCCCTGATCTCGCTTCTCATCCGCCGGCTTCGTCTCGCCGGCCCGGTCGTCGCCGGCCTGCTGATCGCATTCTGGCTGCCCTGGCCGAACCTGCGGCTGCTGATGCAGCCGGCCTATCCGACGAGCTATCAGGTGTCCGAAACCGGCTACTCCTCCGGTTCGATCGTCCAGGGACTGGCGATCCTGCGCCGCCACTGCACCAGCGCGTGCTTTCGGCCGAACGACGATCCCAGCGATCTCACGCCCTATGGCGTCTGGCGCCGGCCGGACGGCGATCTATTCTGGTGGCTCGGCACCACCTTCGACCGGATCGGCCACAGCCCATTCCCCCACGGCACGATCGCGACACTGGCCTCGCGCGAGCGCTGGCAGCTGATCGACTATCTTCGCGCACGCGCAGCCGGCACCATGGCGAAGCGGACCGGCCACTGGCCAAGCGCCGTGCTGCCGCCGGATCTGCAATTGCGCTGTGATGGCCGGGCCACGGAACTGCGCGCCTTGCGCGGGCAAGTGGTCGTGCTGACGATCGGCCGGTCCGAACTCAGCGAGGCTGGAGCGGTGCCGGCAGGCATCCCTCTCCGTTACGTGCACCTCAATCGTGACAGCGAAGCCGCCGCCGGTCGTTTCCGCAGCGATTGCACGACGGACGATCCGGACGCCTGGACCGCATATGCCATCGTGGCCGGGATCGAGCCCGAGCAGCTCGACGGCGCGATCTTCGTGATCGATGCCAATGGCTGGTTGCGGGCCTGGCGCAGCGGCGATGCGGCATCCGAAACCCGGCCCGACCTGTTCGCGCAACAAGTCAAGCTGGCGATCGAGCAGCCATTCGCGGCGGATGACATCGGCAGCCATCGGCATTGACGCGAGATTCGCTCAGCTTGGCGCAGCGTGGGTGCATCCCCCTCCTATTCGGTCTTGCTGTGGCGGAGCTCGACGGTGGAAAAATCCGTAATCTCGGGAAAGCGCGGGTCGGACGGCGTGTTGCCCTTGACGACGTGGACGACGACGATGCCGGCTGCGGCCGCCGCCTCCAGCTCGCGCGGATTGTCCGAGAAGAAGACGATGCGCGAAGGCCGCGCGCCGATCGTATCGGCGATCGCCTGATAGGACGCCGCCTCGACCTTGGCGCCGATGTCGGTGTCGAAATGTCCGTCGAACAGGCTGCGCAGATCGCCGGCGCTGCTGAACTGAAAGTACTGGATCTGCGCCTGCACCGAGCCGGAGGAAAAGATGTACAGCGGCAGACCGGCCGCCTTGAAGCGGCGAAGGGCTATCAGCGCATCATCGTAGATGTGGCTGACATAGGCGCCCTCCTTGTAACCGCTCTCCCAGATCCTGCCCTGCAGCTTCTTCAGCGGCGGAATCTTCTGGTCGGCATCCTGCCACGCCAGCAGCGCCGCCACCGGATCGGTGCCGCCGGCTCGCGCCGCGACGTCGGCCAGGATCGCCTCGATCTCCGGGTCGCCGCGCCGGGCCGCGACGAAGTCCGCCATCCGTGTACGAGAATAGCCAAAGAGCACATCCAGCACGAAGGATTGCGACGCGATGGTGCCCTCGATGTCGAGCAGCACCACCTCCGCGTCCAGAACCAGCGCCATCAGGCAGCGATCTCATGTTTCGGAAATGCGTCGGAGATCGCATCGCCGGTGAAATGCGCCACCCAGCCCTCCTGGTTGGTGAACAGCCTGATGCAGGTGAAATCGGCCTCCGGCCCGCCATCGAACCAATGCTTGACGCCGCGCGGCACCGAGAGCAGGTCGCCAGCCTCGCCGATCAGCTGATAGACCTTGTCGTCGAGATGCAGATAGAACGCGCCGGTGCCCTCGACGAAGAAGCGCACCTCGTCCTCGACATGCACGTGTTCCTGCAGAAACTTCCGGCGCAGCTCCGGCCAGTTCGGATTGCCGGGCTTGATCCGGACCACGTCGCCATTGGTATAGCCGCGCTCCTGCTTCAGGCGGTCGATCTCGTGTCCATAGGCGGACAGCACCTCTTCGTTGCTCGCTCCCGGCGCAATCGGATGCCTCGCCTCCCAGCGCTCGATCCGGGCGCCGAGCGCCGCGACCTTGCCGGCGATGACGTCGAAATCCGACGTCTGCAACAGGACGTGTGACGGATTGCCGGCTTCGTAGACGATCAGTTGGGTCATGATGCATGTCTCCTGAGCGTGAGAATCTGGGTGAACAGCACATCCAGCGCTTCCAGATGCCGGAACGCATCGACTGCCGTATGTCCCCAGGCATAGAGGCCGTGGCCGGCGATGAGATAGCCCGGCGCACGCACGGCGCCGGCAGCGACCGGCGCCGCCAGCCGGGCCGCGACCTCGTTCGCCAGCGCGACGACGTCCTGATCATTGGCGACGATGGGCACCTCCACCACGGTCTCATGGCTGCGGATGCCCGCCAGGGCCTTCTGCAACTCCCAACCGCTCAGCGTCAGCAGCCGTTCGCCACGGTGCAGTTGAGCAAGGACGGTCGCCGACACCGCGTGGGTGTGAAAGACCGCGCCGATCTCGGCATCATCGGCATAGAGCCGCCGATGCAGCTCGGCTTCGGCCGAGCTGCCGGCAACCAGCGGCTGGCTCAGCTGCTGACACAGCACGTCGTTGGGCGTGAGCCGTCCCTTGTCGACACCGGAGCGGGTCACCGCGATCCGCTCGGCATCGACCCGGATCGAGAAATTGCCCGAGGTCGCTGGCACCCAGCCGCGCTCGGCCGACCGCCGCCCGGCCTCAATCACGGCATCGACAGCAGTGACGAGCGCCGTATCAGCAATGGCAGGCTGGCGTGCGGACATCGTTCAATCCCTTCATCGTCACGTCGGCCCCTGCGATTGATCGCGTCTGACCGCAGGATCCCCTTGCGCGAGGTCTAAGCGGCCTTCTTCGCCGCGTCGCCAGCGCCCACAGCCTTGTCGAGCGCCTGGGTCAGATCGGCCAGAATGTCGTCCGGATGCTCGATCCCGACTGACAGCCGCACATAGCCCGGCGTGACGCCGGCTGCGAGCTGCTCCTCTGGGCTGAGTTGCTGATGCGTGGTGGAGGCCGGGTGGATCGCGAGCGACCGCACGTCGCCGATATTGGCGACGTGATAGAACAATTGCAGCGCGTCGATGAAGCGCCGCCCCGCCTCCACACCGCCCTTCAGCTCGAACCCGACCAGCGCACCGTAGCCGCCCTTGAGATAAGCATCGGCGCGCCGGCGATTTTCGCCAGTCTGCAGGCCCGGGAAGATGACATTCGAGATCGCCGGATGCTTCGACAGGAAATCGGCCACCTTGATCGCGTTCTCATTGTGCTGGCGCAGCCGCAGCGGCAAGGTCTCCAATCCCTGGATGAACTGGAACGCGTTCTGCGGCGCAAGCGATGCGCCGAGATCGCGCAGCAGCTTGACCCGCGCGCGCAGGATATAGGCGATCGGACCGAACGGCTTTGCGGCCTCGGTCCAGACCGCGCCGTGATAGGCAGGGTCCGGCTGGGTCAGCAGCGGGAAACGGGCGGCGTACTTCTCCCAGTCGAAGTTGCCACCGTCGATGACCGCGCCGCCAATGCTGGTGCCGTGGCCGCCGATATATTTGGTCGTGGAATAGACCACGATCGCCGCGCCATGTTCGAACGGACGCGCGATCAAGGGCGACGCGGTGTTGTCCAGGATCAGCGGTACGCCGAGCGAGCGGCCGATATCGGCAACCTCCTTGATCGGGAACACGTTCAACTTCGGATTCGGCAGCGTCTCGGCATAATAAGCGCGGGTCTTGTCGTCGGTCGCCCGACGGAAGTTCTCGGGGTCGCTGGGGTCGACGAAGCGCACCTCGATGCCGAACTGCTTCAGCGTCTGCGAAAACAGCGTCCAAGTGCCGCCATAGAGATCGGTCGACGACACGACATTGTCGCCTGCCTGGGCGAGGTTGAAGATGGCAAACGCCGACGCGGTCTGTCCGGACGACACCGCCAACGCGCCGACCCCGCCTTCGATCGCAGCCAGGCGCTCCTCGAAAGCATCCTGGGTCGGGTTCTTGATCCGCGTATAAACCTGCCCGATCTCCTCGAGCGCGAACAGCCGCGAGGCGTGGTCCGCGTTCTGGAACTGGAACGATGTCGTCTGATAGATCGGAACCGCGACCGCGCCCGTGGTCGGATCAGCGCGGTATGACCCGCCGTGCAGGGCGAGCGTCTCGAAGTGCTTGGTTTCGACAGGCATCTCGTTCTCCGTTGAGCTTGAGTGTCGTCCTAATAGGCTGATGCCGGCTCCGATGAGGCCGGTTCTCCCTCGAGCAGATCGGCGTGGTGGCGCCGAGCAACATCCGGATGCGAGCGCAGACGGCTCTTGAGGTAGTTCTTGCCGACGTCGCGAAAGAGCGGATTGAGCGGATCCTGCGTCACGCCTCGCGCGAGCCTGCTCAGCTCAGGCGATAGCTGCAGCGGACGGACCGTGGCATCCAGCCGTGCGCCAAGAAAGAATGCCACCGACAGCCGGTCGGATCCGGCCGGCGGCGAGACCACGCGGTGGACATTGGCACGCAGCAGACCGTTGGAGGCGATCTCCAGGATTTCGCCGATGTTGACCACGAACGATCCCGGCAGCGGAGGCGCTTCGATCCATCCGCCGTCAGCCTCCACCTGAAGCCCGGCGACCTCATCCTGCAAAAGAATGGTCACGAAGCCGGAATCCTTGTGCGCGCCGACACCTTGGTCACTTTGATCCGGGTCGCGGCCGGGATAGCGGATGATCTTCAACAGCTGGTTTGGTGCCGGCGTGTAGATCGGCTCGAAGATGTCGTCCGGCTGATCGAGGGCTGCGGCAAAGGCCCGCAGCACCCGGATCGCCAGCACAGTCACCTCGGCCTGATAGTGCAGCAGCACGGGCTTCAGATCAGGCAGCGCTGCCGGCCACTGGTTCGGGCCTTGCAGCCGCAGCCACGCGGGCGCGGACCGATCGACCGGCAAGGCCTCACGCTCAGCGCCAATGTCGACCTGCTCACGCCAATCCGGCTTGCCCTGCGTATGCTCAAAGCCCGCCCGGTTATAGCCGCGGAAATGCGGCGACTTGATCATCTCGATGGCGAGCTTGTCCGGCTCGGGTAAGGCAAAGAATTGGCGCGACAGTTTGAGCACATCGCGCGTCAGCGCCGGCCCGATGCCGTGCCCCGTCAAATAGAAGAAGCCCGGCCCCAAGGCCGCCTCGCGCAGGCTGCGCAGGAACACGGAGCGTTCCTCGGCCCCGGCATCGAACGCGCTGAGATCCAATACTGGAAGTCCGTGAGCAGCTGCCATGACCGCCGTCCTTCCGACTCAGCCTTGCTGCAGCCGATGGGCACGATGCCGGACCATGCCTGTGGCGCCACGCGCCGGCGGCGAGCGCCATCCACGACCGAGCGACATCGACCCGACGCGTGCTCCTCGCGAGGCAGTCACGAAACTCGAAACAGCGGCAAGGTCGGCGCGCACGCAACGGCTCCAGACGAATCTGTGAGATGAGCGCTCGCTCCGGGTGCTGGACGAGTGCCGGCCGTGAAGGATGAAGCGATCTGAATGACGTGTCGAGCCGCCTGGAAAAATAGCGACATGCGACCTGTCGCGGCGACGAGAGGCACCAAGTTTTTCTCGCCGCCTTGACGACCGCAGCGCATTTTCTTCTCCTCACGGACCGGGTCGCGGACTCACAGCCGGCGTCGTAGCCAACGTCGGCGACGACGCTGCGGCATGTCGGGAACCACGCACGCATGTTCCGGCGCCACGGTTCCGCAAGGGGCCGTTCCTACCTAGGAGGCCGGCTTCCTCACGATCGTCGAAACCACGATCGGCTTTGGAATCAGACCAAGCGCGAGGAACGTGTCGGCAATCCGCTGCTGCTCGGCGATCACGCTGCTGTCGAGCGGCTTGATGCCGTAGGTCTGGCGCTTCAAGGCGGTCTCGAGCACCGCCGCGGGGATACCGATTCCAGGGCTGAGCTCCTGGGCGACATCGCTGATCTTGTCCTTTGCCCAGTCGTCCAGCTCGCCGATCGCCGCGACCACGGCATCGACGACCTTCGGATTGGCATCCGAGAATTTCTGCCCGGCAAAGTAGAACTGGTGATTGGGCGCCAGTCCCTTGCCGTTCGTCAGCGTGCGCGCGCCGGTCGCGGCCTCCGCCGCAGCAAGGAACGGATCCCAGATCACCCAGGCGTCGACCGAGCCCCGCTCGAACGCAGCCCGCGCATCGGCCGGAGCGAGAAACACAGTCTCGATGTCGGTATACTTCAATCCGGCATTCTCGAGCGCGCGAACCAGCAGATAGTGAACGTTCGAGCCCTTGTTCAGCGCGACCTTCTTGCCCTTGAGATCCGCGACCGACTTGATGGCGGACTCCTTCGGCACCAGGATCGCCTCGCCTTCCGGCGCCGGCGGCTCATGCGCGACGTAGAGGAACGGCGCGCCCGCGGCCTGTGCGAAGATCGGAGGCGTTTCTCCGGCGTGACCGAAATCAATCGACCCGACATTCAGGGCCTCCAACAGCGGCGGCCCCGACGGAAACTCCTTCCACTCGACGCCGTAGCCGAGCGGCTTCAGCTTCTGCTCGAGCCAGCCTTTGCCCTTGAGCAGGATCAGATTGCCGTATTTCTGGAAGCCGATCCGGATCACCTTGCCCTGATCGTCTGCATGCGCGGATGAGGCGACGCAGACGGCAATTGCGAGCGCCATTGCAAGCTGCCCCACGACACCAAAGCGGATACGGAGACCGCGGCTGACCTGTTCACCCATGAGCACCTCGCTGTTGCAGACCATCGGCGCGTCAAGTCGCGCGACTCCACATCCGTCGAATTTCGCCGCTTATATCGCGGGCCTGTTGGAATTGGTTTCCAAAGTTGATCGCGTCGAAAGACCGTTCTTCCCCCGGATAACAGGGTGTCGTCCGGTGTCGTCAAAAGGCGAGCGATAGACCACGACCGTCTCGCCGCAACACGCCGCCCCGCTCGCCGGTACGCCCCCAAGATCGCCACCGGCGAGCGCTCCATGATCTCACGAAGTCTGGTTGCATTGAGCTGCTGACATCACGCTGGCAGCAGGTGACCTGTATTCTGACTGACAGCGTCACCCCCAGAGCCGGGACTGAAACCGACGATGCCTGATCAAGGCAGCCATTCGCGATCCGATCCGGGGTTGCCGCAGTTGGCGGCGACGTCCCGCGGGCAGGTCAGTGGCGCAGTCACCGCACCTCCGCTGGAGGGCGCCGGCAACGACAGGGCCGGCGCCCTGATCGTCGCGATCTCCGCCGTTGCCTTCAGCACGGCAGGATTGTTCACGCGACTGGTCGAGGCGGACGTCTGGACCATGCTGTTCTGGCGCGGACTGTTCGGCGGCATCATGATCGGCGCCTATGTCATCTGGACGGAACGCACGGCACACCGGAAGGCGTTCACTGCCATCGGCTGGGCAGGAGTGCTGACGGCGACCTGCTCGACCGCCGGCACGATCTGCTTCGTTGCGGCGCTACGCATGACCACGGTCGCCGACGTCACCATCGTCTATGCGACAGCTCCCTTCATTGCAGCAGGGATCGCCTGGGTCTGGACCCGTGAACGTCCGCGCTGCGTCACGCTCGTCGCCAGCGGCCTCGCCCTGCTCGGCGTCGTCATCCTGTCTGCCGCCCCGCTCCCGGCGGCACGGATGCTCGGCAATCTGCTCGCACTCACCATGACGATCCTGCTGGCCCTGATGATGGTCATCAATCGCAGATTCCGGCACGTTTCGATGGTGCCGGCAGCCTGCCTCTCTGCCTTCGCCTGCGCCGTGCTCGTCGCCCCGCTGGCGGACCCCATGAGCGTGACCGGTGCGGACCTCGTTCTCTTGATGTTGTTCGGGACGACGCAGTTCGGAATGGGCCTCCTGCTGCTCACGATCGGCAGTCGCCGAATCCCGGCAGCACGCGCGTCGCTGCTCGGCAATCTGGAGCTGCCGCTTGCGCCACTCTGGATCTGGATTGCGTTCGGCGAACTGCCATCACGATCGACGCTCGTCGGCGGAGCCGTCGTGTGTGCGGCGCTACTGCTCGACCTTGCGGCCGATCAGGCCCCAGGGCGCTGGCTCGGCCGCCCCCCATTGCACCAGAAGGCTCCAGACATGGGGCGTGGTTGAACCGGCGCTCCGTCTTCGGTCAGAGCCTCACGGCGAGCTGCAGGCCATTCTTCCCTGCGCGTGTTGACTCCTGGATGTTCATTGCACGGAAACGGCCCGGCAAAGCCGAACGTTTCTTGTCTTGGTGAGAACGTGGCGCGCGCTTGATTCGGAGCGCCATCGCATGCATCGTCGTCGTCATCATCGATTGCTCAAGGGATCCGCCGATGCGTGCCGCGCTCCTGGCTCTGCTGCTGCTCCTTCCCACCGGCACGCTCTACGCCGAGCCGTTGTGGCAGACGCTGCCGCCGACTCCGGCACCTGTCTCGGGCGTTAGAAGCGGCCGCGCAGCGATCAATGGCATCAGCCTTTACTACGGGACCATCGGACAAGGGTCGCCGGTGGTCCTGCTGCATGGAGGCCTGTCGAACTCCGACTATTGGGGCCATCAAGTCAAGGCGCTTGCCCGCACGCACCGCGTCATCATCGTGGACAGCCGGGGCCATGGACGCAGCACGCGCGATGCCCGCCCCTACGGCTACGATCTCATGGCCGACGACGTGGTCGCGCTGCTCGACAAGCTCAGCATCCGCAAGGCTGATATCGTCGGCTGGAGCGACGGCGCAATTCTCGGCCTGGATCTCGCGATCCGCCATCCCGAGCGGGTTAGAAAGGTGTTCGCGTTCGCCGCCAATACGCTCACATCCGGCGTGCAGGAGGGCGTGGAGAAGAACCCGGTGTTCGCCCGCTTCATCGAGCGGGCCCGAGGTGAATATGCCAAGCTGTCCGCCACGCCCGGGGATTACGACGCCTTCGTCGCGCAGATCACCCGGATGTGGGAGAGCGAGCCGAACTGGACCGACCGGCAGCTGCAATCGATCCGCGCAACCGTGCTGGTGGTGGACGGCGATCACGACGAGGCCATCAAGCGAGCTCACACCGAATACATCGCCGCCACGATACCCAATGCCGGCCTGCTGATCCTGCCGAATACCAGCCATTTCGCGTTCCTGCAGGATCCCAAGCTGTTCAATGCCGCCCTGCTGCATTTCCTCGATGGCGAATGAGGCCGGCACCGCGCGAGCGACCGGCGATCGCTGGTGCGCGGACGTGCATGACGGCTGCCGACAAGCCAAATAGGCAGCGAGACTACAGCCTCAGTCCGGCTTGGCGCAGCAGCGGCCGGCCTGCGCCGGGCTGAAATCGAACCCGGCCGCGAGCACGACATGCGCGGTCAAGCCGAAGGCAACGGCACCTGTCGGTGCACGTGATATAATTATTCCTGCGATCTCCTTGATCGAGCAGCGAGGCGAATGGCCGGCCTGCCTCGCAGCCGGCCGTCGGACGGACGTCTCTCCATCAGCTGATCGGGTTTGTCGGAGACATCAGGACTTGGGAAGCCCCGGCGGGTTGGTCCGCGACTGGCCGATGGCTTCGGACGATAATCCCCAGCGGACGAGAACCTTGGCGTAGGTGCCGCTCTTGATCTGGGCGTTGAGCGCCACGGTGACGGCCTCGGCAAGCCCGCTTCCCTTGCGTGTCACCACCGCAATCTCGGCATCGAGCGGCCAGCCACCCTTGACGGTGCCGACGAGCCTCGTCTTGCCGGTTTGCGCGGCGTTGAAGGCCTCGAATGCGTTGGGCGTCAGATAGGTGTCGGCGCGACCCGACTGCAGCGCGAGCGAGCGCACTGCGCCATCGTCGTAGTACTGGAGGTCGGTCGGCGGCAGCCCGGCGTCCTTGTTCTGCTTCAGCCAATTGAGCAGGATCTGCTCCTGGCTGGTGCCGGAGCTGACGATCACCTTCAGGCCCGCGACATCCTTCGGCTCGGCGATCGACTTGATCTTGTCGTTGTCGGACTTGACGTAGAAGCCAAGCACGTCCTGGCGATAGGTTGAGAAGTCGAACTTCTCCTTGCGCGCCTCGGTCACCGTGACGTTGGAGATGACGGCATCGAACCTGCCCGACACCAGCCCCAGCGGCCAGTCGGCCCAGGCGATCGGCACCAACTCGAGCTTCAGGCCGAGACTGTCGGCGACGATCTGCGCAATGTCAGCCTCGTTGCCGACGACCGTCCTTGTGTCGGACGCGTAGGCGCCGAGCGGCAGCAGATTAGTCGCGGCGATCCCCACCGTCAGTGTCCTCTCCTTGACGAACTTGAAGTCCTTGGGAACAGCGGCGATCGCCTCAGGCACCTTCTCCGAGCGCGGCCGGTCCTTCTGCTCCGGCGACAGGTCCGGTGTGATGGCGTACAGCGCGGGCGACAGCGCGCCGGCCAAGACTGCGGTCATCGCTGCGACCATGGCATATCTGAAGATCCTGATCATCGGTCAAATCACTCCCGGCTTGAATTGAAAGGCGAGGCCACAGCGTCACAGAACCTTGGCGAGGAATTCCCGCACGCGGGGCTGATCGGCATGGGCGAAGATCTTGTCCGGCGGCCCGGTCTCGACGATGCGGCCGGCCTCCATGAAGACGACCTCGTCGGCGACCTCGCGGGCAAAGCCGATCTCATGGGTGACGATGACCAGCGTCGTGCCGGAGCGGGCGAGCTCCTTGATGACGTCGAGCACCTCGTTGACGAGCTCGGGGTCGAGCGCCGAGGTCGGCTCGTCGAACAGCAGGACCTTCGGCCGCAACGCCAGGGCGCGAGCGATCGCGATGCGCTGCTGCTGGCCGCCGGAAAGCTGGCGGGGATAGGCGTTAGCCTTGTCGGACAGACCGACACGCGCCAGCAGGTCGAGCGCCAGCGACCGCGCTGCGGCTTTCGACACGCCGTGCGCCAGAGGCGCCTCGACGATGTTCTGCAGAACAGTCAAATGCGGGAACAGATTGAAGTTCTGGAACACCATGCCGACGCCGGTCCGCTGCGCCAGCACATCACGCTCCTTGAGCTCATAGAGCGTGTCGCCCTGCTGGCGGTAGCCGATGAAATGGCCATCGATCCAGATCAGTCCGGCATCGACGCGTTCGAGATGGTTGATCGTCCTGAGCAGCGTGGACTTGCCCGAGCCAGACTGCCCGAGAATGACGGTGACGCTGCCTGCCGGGATCTCCAGCGACACGTCGTCGAGCACCTTCAGTGCGCCGAAGCTCTTCGATACGCCCTGAATGGAGACGTGCGCCCCCCGCTTCTGATCGCCGACCCACGACGCATGACCCTGGCCAGCCGCGACACTGCCTGTCGCCTGGGCCGGCGCCGGCGCTGATACCTCGGAAGCAGCGGTCTTGCGCGACAGCCGGGCGAACAAAGACGGCGGCGGATTGCGCAGAGCCCCGCGGGCGAAATGGCGTTCGACCTGGAACTGCAGCGCCGACAACACGGTCAGGATGATCAGATACCAGACGGTTGCCACCATCAGCAGCGGAATGACTTCCAGATTGCGGTGGAAGATCACCTGCACCGTATAGAACAGCTCCGGCAGCGCCAGGATGTAAACGTTGGAGGTTCCCTTCGCCAATCCAATGATGTCGTTGAAGGCGCCCGGCAGAATCGATCGCATCGCCTGCGGCAGGATGATGCGGAACGTCTGGCGCGACCGCGGCAGGCCGAGCGCTGCAGCAGCCTCGTACTGCCCGTGATCGACCGACAGGATGCCGCCACGAATGATCTCCGCGGCAAACGCCGCCTGATTGAGCGCAAGCCCGAGCACCGCCGCAGCGAACGGACTGATCAGCTGGGTCGTCGAATACGAGAAGAAGGTGATGCTGGTATAGGGAATGCCGATCCAGATCTTCTCGTAGAGATAGCCGAGATTGTTGAGAATCAGCAGCAGCACGATCAGCGGGATGGACCGGAAGATCCAGATGTAGGTCCAGGCGAGACCGGCCAGCAGCGAGGATCGCGAAACCCGCGCCAGTGCCAGCGCGCCGCCGAGGAGAAACCCGGACAGCGCGCCAAGTGCGGTCAGCAGCAGGGTTCGGCCAAGGCCGACCAGGATCGGCTCGGCGAAGAACCATTCCGCAAACACGCCCCAGCCCCAGCGCGGATTGCCCAGGACCGAATTGAGCACCGCGGCGATGATGATGATGGAAAATACCGTGCCGATCGCACGCGCCGGGTAGCGCGCGGGCACGATGCGATAGCTGATCCTGGACGCTCCAGACGACGCGCTTGCCTTCGCGAGGCCCCGGCTGAAGTCGGACACGACTGTCATGGTTCTTCTCATCAGTCCGCGCGACAGCGGGCCGTTTGCAGCCAGCGCCCGTTTCCCCGCAGCAGGCACCACGCGCCAGGTGCATCCGCGCCCATCCGTGTCCGCAAACGCCCGTCGTTCGGATTGTTCACACCGTTATCCTAGAGCCATCGAACCTGGTGAACGTGAAGCCGTCGAACGGCTCGGCAAATGTTGCGCGCTGCTCGCGCAGCAGGGTGATCGCGAGGTTTTCACCTTGGGGAAAGGATGCTGCTGCATCGGAGCGCCAGTGAATGCCGCCCCAGGTCCGACCGCCGGAATAGTTCAACGCGAGCTTGTTCAATTCCCCTCCGATCGTGAGCGCCGGCCCCTGATACGGCAGTTGCACTGCTCGGGTCGGCCGGATCGACATGGGCCACGCTGCCGCGCAACAGCGTCTGAGGCGTGACGCGGCCATTGACCTTTGGTCCTTGGAACGCGGCTGCTGCCGGCAGTTGGAACTGCGATGCATTGAGGCCGTCGAGGCTCACCGCGAGCGTACCGACCGGATTGACGAGCTTGCGCGTGCCACCGAGCTGGATCTTCTCGAAGTTTGAAGGGGCACGCGTGGCGAACGCGACGTTCGCTAGACGCCATGCCTCCGCGCTGACCTCGCCGCGTTCGTCATGCGGCAGACCCCTTGTGTCCGAGCCGATCGCATTGGCATAGCGCTGCTGATCACCCTTGTGAGGGTGAGGTGAATCGGGGTATTTGCGACCTCGCGCGCCAGATTCTGGCGCAATTCGACGGCGCGGCGGCGGAAGCCTACGTCATAGCTGGAGGCAGCCGTCCATGGACCTTCGGACGTGCGCGCGGCCGGTTTGTCTTCGGCTGACGCAACGACTGCCGATCCGGTTGCGGCAAGGAGCGCGAACGCGCCGGCTCCAATGAACTCGCGGCGACTCCCCTGATTTCGATCGGCCGCTTCGACCGGTGAAGATGCGTTTCGTGACACCCCGTCGGACATGTTCGCCTCCCGCTCTGCATCCCTGCGTCGAAACCGGCTTCGCAGACCATCGAGCGTAGAGGCTTGCAGCAAATGATGTCTATGATTTTTATATACTATAATGCAGCCCGCCGCGGTTGCTCCGTTTTCTGAATGAGGCATCACGGGAAGAGTTTTCATTCGACCACCCGGAGTGAAGCTGTCGGGACCGAGCGATGCGGCGTGAGAAGCTTGCGCATGAGAGAACATCGGACGCTTCCGGGAAGAATGAATGAGCTATCAACAGTCCCGCCCAAGGCATGACACAGCTCAACGTACGCCCGACTTGAAAGACCGTTCTCTTTCGAATCTTCGATGGAGCAGCGGACGTTCCTGCGCTATCACGCGCGCCGCACCTCCTGATGCAGCCCAGATCACACGCCATGCCCCGCGATCCCATCGTCGACCCACAAGACCTCCCGTCCTTGGGGCCGTTCCATCTCCTCGACGCGCGGGATCCGGCGGCCTTCGCGCTCAGCCATCCCGCGCGCGCCGTGCGGGTACCGCTCGAAACCTGGGAGGCCGCGGCAAAATCTGGCGAGACGTCGTTCGAGAACGTCGCCTATTGGGCGCAGGCGATCGGCGCGCTCGGCGTAAGCGCGGTCATTCCCGCCATCGTCTACGATGATGGACGCATGACAGAGGCGGCCCGTGTCTGGTTCATCCTGCAGTATTTTGGCGTCGCGGCGAAACTCCTGAACGGCGGATGGCCCACGCTGCAGAGCAAGGATGACGTGCTGGCCGGGGCTATCGCGCCGTTGAATTCGGTGACCTTCGACGCTCGTCCGGGAGCCGGTCCCGTGGGGCTCATCGATCGGCACGCTCTGAGGTCGCAGCTGGACGACGTCCGGATTTTCGATGCCCGCACCTCTGGCGAGTTCAACGGCACGGATCTTCGGCGCAATGCGCGCGGCGGCCACCTGCCGGGGGCGACGCTCGTCCCGCACGCCGATCTGCTCGATCGAGGTCAGTTGAAGTCCCCGGGTGAGCTTCGTCGTCTGCTTGCTGAGGCGGGCTTTGTAGGCGGAGACCACGTCGTGACGCATTGTGACGGCGGCGGCCGTGCGGCGCTTGCAGCCGCAGCCGCCGTCCGCGCCGGATTTAACGACTTCCGGGCCTACTATCTCAGCTTCGCCGACTGGACGGCGGACGAGAGCTGCCCTGTGGTTCAGGACCCGCCCGGCGCTTCGTGACGAGCTTGAGGTTCGCCTGCCCCTTGCCGATCAAGAGGCGCTGCAGACGTTCACTGCAGAAGGCCAAGTGCGATGCTGCAGGGATCATCGGACGCGCTACACCTTTTGACTGGGTGCCGCCTGTCGATGACCGCCGCCGTCAGCGTGAATTCAGCCTCTGCATTGAGTTGGGTCAGGCGTTCGATGGCACGATCGATTGGCTGTGCAGGCGATACAGGACAGAGAAGGAATACACTGAGAAGATATCGCCCCGGTCGCAGCACGATCGTGAGCGCGTCGTGCGGATGATCTGCCACCCAGTCGGCAAACCAGCCCACAATTTCCATAAGAGGGGGATACCCAATTTCCAAATTCGACCGAGAACACCACACGGATGCATGTAAATTTATTCAGTAATATCAATTGACTAACCTGGCTGGGGCGGGAGGGATCGAACCTTGCAATAATCCGTTGTTGCACAAGGACTTTTCCCTTCCAGCCCGCGTGCTTGATTCCATTTTTGATTCCAAAGCCCCGCCCCCACGCGCCCCTCGCTTTAAAACGGCAATCGCGGGCGGATAAAGAACGGCATGGACGCCGCGAAGCCTCTCGCCCTGATCCGTGTCGCCGGCCCGGGCTTCCTTGCCGGTTTCCGAAGTCCCGAATTTGGTTGCCCTCGGGTTCTCGGAAAACAAGATCGATGGTGAAGCCTCCCGATAAGGCAAAGATCACAATAGCAGCTTTCGGGTAGGTCTTGAGTGTAACATCGCAACAAAAAGACCCTGACCGTTTCGGGTCGATTGTGTTGAAGAAGTCGGTCTGCGACCGAGGCGGCCGCAAATTGCAGCGCAAACCTGCCGCTTCTCAGGCGGGTTTTGGCTGCGGCATTGGAACCAGCTTGGCTAGCTTCCGGAGGTTTTGGGTGGTTCCTGCGAGGACAAACTCGTCGTGGGCACCACTTAGTCCGCGTAGACGCAGTCGGTCCAGCCTGAGAATGCGTTTGAGGGGAGCGAACAGCATCTCGACCTTCTTGCGCAGTCGCCGTGATGTCCACCCCTCATTTCCTCGACAAGTGCCCCCCCGCGCGGGGGACCAGGACCATACGGCCGCAAGCGGAGTCTGAAGTTTCCTGACATAGCTGTCCGGTCGCGCCGACGCAATGCTGTGTCCTGTGCTGTGTCCTGTGGCTATAGCACGGTGGTCGCTGGCGGCTGCGGCGGTGCGGCACGTTTGCGCTCAACCAACGACCTACTTGGGTGCGGTCTAGGAGCGCCTTTGCCAAGACAGTGCATCCCCATCCACCTTGTCGTCCGGCACCCTGACGCCATCGAGGATTTCGGCTGCTGCCTGCAATTGGAGTAAAAAGCTACGGCTGCAGTAAGCCGGTTCGATACCGGGAGCCTTCCGATCGAGCACCGTTAATGCGCCCTCTGGAATATTGGATGAGTCCGTCCTTCTCAAGCATTCCTGCTGGGATTGACACGCGCATGCGGAATCCTTCGCCATGATCTGGACGAGGGGGCGGCTCAGCATGGAAGACGATCCGAGCAGCACCGGAAAGCCGGCATGCCCTCTATGCCGATGGTGGCGAACTCCACAACTTCGCCGGGGTTGGGCTCGTTGACCATCGAGATAACGCCTCGCACCGGAAATTCAGCCGTGGGAAGGGTTGACTCTCAGCGCTCAGGAAGATAGTAATCAATTACTATCTTTTGGGGATGCGATGGACAGCAAGTATCTTTCCGCCGAGGAGCGTCGTCAGTTGACCGTCGAAACCGTCGTTGCCCTCGCAGGGGTGCAGAATCCGAGCGAGATCACGACCGCAGTGATCGCCAAGCGAATGCACGTGACGCAGGGCGCCCTGTTTCGTCATTTCCCGAGCAAGGACGCGATCTGGCAGGCAGTCATGGAATGGGTGACCGGTCGGCTGCTCGACCGCATGGATCAGGCGGCGGACCGAGCGGCGTCACCGGTCGAGGCGCTGCGGGCCATGTTCATGACTCACGTCGAGTTTGTCATCGCCCACCCCGGCGTACCCCGAATGCTGTTCGGGGAGTTGCAGCGCGCGGAGGCGACGCCGGCCAAGAAGGTCGCGCGGAGCCTGCTCCAGGGCTACGCGCGGCGGCTCACCGGACAACTCGAACGGGCCAAGGCCGCAGGAGAGGTGGAGAGCGACACCGATACGCAAGCCGCAGCCATCCTGTTCATCGGGACGATCCAGGGACTGGTGATGCAATCGATGCTGTCCGGCGATCTGCAGGCGGCCAGATCCAACGCACCGGGAGTTCTCGGAATCTATCTGCGGGGATTGGGCGCCGGCCGGGGCGACCGGATCGGCAGCGCGATTTCCCGACGCAAGGGGGCTTGAGCGATCATGAATACATCACCGGCATCACCGCGCGCCGCCGGGACCGCGCCCAACGGCGAGGCGACCTCGGCAAAAGCGCGCACCATGACGGCCCTCCGTCGACCGCTCGCTCGCTACGCCCTGATCGGGGCTGGAGCCCTTGCCGCAATTCCGGCGGTCATCGCCGTCGTTAACAACCGCCCCGTCCGGGTCGAGGCGGCGTCGGTCGAACACGACGTCGCCGTCCGCGTGTTCGGACTCGGCACGGTGGAAGCGCGCGTGATGTCCAGGATCGGCTTCGAGGTCGGCGCGACGCTCGCCGAGTTGAACGCCGATCACGGCGACCGTGCCGCCAAGGGGCAGGTGCTGGCCCGGCTCAGTCTCGGCGAGCAGGAAGCCAAGGTCGCCAGGGCCAAGGCTGCGATCGAGGTCGCCGAAGTCGGCATCAAGCGGGCGGACGCGAACCTGGAGAAAGCCCGCGCCGTGCTCGCCCAGAAGCAGGAAGCGAACCGGCGCAAGCAGACGCTCGCCGGGCGCGACGTGGTCTCCCAGCAGGTCGCGGAGGAGACGGCGCGCGACGAGGCGGTGGCGAGAGCGGATGTGATCGTCGCGGAAGCCGAGATCGCGAGCACGACGGCGCAGTTGACCGACGCGCGCGCGCAACTTCAGTTCGAGGAGACAATGCTGGGACACCGGACGCTCGTGGCGCCCTACGATGCGATCGTCATCGAGCGGTTCAAGGAGCTGGGTACCGTCGTGAAGGCCGGCGATCCGATCTTCACGCTCATTGCGGCCGGCTCGTACTGGGGGCTTGCCTACGTTGACGAGGCGCGTGCCGGCTACATCGCGGAGGGGCAGCGGGTCGATGCCCGCTTGCGATCGCGTCCGCAGGATGCCTTCACCGGCAAGGTCGTGCGGATCGGGTTGGAGAGTGACCGCGTGACCGAGGAACGGCGCGTGTTCATCAAGGGCGACAATCCGCCGCCACGGGTCTTCCTGGGCGAGCAGGTGGAATTCCTGATCACGGTTGCAAATCTCGACACGGCGCTGCTGGTGCCGGAGGCCGCGGTCCACGGCTACAACGGACGCGAGGGCACGGTGTGGACCGTCGAGGACGGACGGCTGCACCGGCGCCTCGTCAGGTTCCGCCATCGCACCGAGGACTCGCGCCTCGAGATCGTCGGGGGCCTGCCGGACAGCGCTCGCGTGGCAACCCGCGTCGAGGCCGGCTTCCGCCAGGGCCGCTCGGCCTGGATCAGCGAGGGTGGGAAACCGTGAACCTCGCCTACCGCGACATCAGGCACGGCCTCGGCCGTTTCCTCCTGACCTGCGTCGGACTCGGACTTCTGCTCGGCGTGGTCCTGGCGATGATCGGCATCTATCGCGGGCTGGTCGTCGAAGCCCTGACCGTCGCCCGCGCGCCGGCCGTCGATCTCTGGGTCGTGGAAGCCAACACGCGCGGTCCTTTCGCCGAGGCCTCGCGTATCCCCGGCGACCTTCGCGAGGCCGTTGCGCGTATTGCCGGCGTGGCGGCCGCCGGCAGCGTCACCTATCAGACCGTCGAGGCGGAGCACATGGGCGGCAAGCTCAGGCTTTACGTCATCGGCTACGAGCCGACGCGTCCGGGAGGGCCCCCGGAGGTCGTGGAAGGGCGTGAGATCGGGCGCGGCCACTTCGAGATGGTCGCTGACCGCAGCACGGGACTCGACCTCGGCGATCGCATCCGTCTTGGCCGAAACGCGTTCACCGTCGTCGGGCTGACCCGGCAACAGGTCAACACCGGCGGAGATCCCGTCGTCTACGTAACCCTGCTCGACGCCCAGAAACTGCAGTTCGACCTGGCGCCGCCGGCGGCACGCGTGCAACTTGCGCGCGGCACGAGCGGTCTCAACCGGGACACCGTCAACGCCGTCATCGCGCAGTTGGACGCCAACGCGTCGCCGGATGCGGTGGCGCAAGCGGTGCACCGTTGGAAGCACCTCGCCGCCATCACGCAGGAGGAGCAGGAGCTGATCCTGACGCGCTCGCTGGTCGACCGCGCAAGACGCCAGATCGGTCTCTTCACCTCGCTCCTACTCATCGTCTCCGCGGTGATCATCGCGCTGATCATCTACACGATGACCATGGAGAAGCTGAAGCAGATCGCCACCCTGAAGTTGATCGGCGCTCCCGACCGAACCATCATCGGCATGATCGTACAGCAGGCGCTGGCTCTCGGCCTCATCGGCTTCGCCATCGGCGCCACCCTGATCGCGAACGTCAAGGACCACTTTCCGCGGCGCGTCGTCCTCGAGCCGGACAACGTCGCCATCCTCGGCCTGATCGTGTTTGCCGTGTGCCTTATTTCGAGCGGTCTCGGCGTTCGCGCCGCGCTTCGGGTCGATCCCGCGACGGCACTCGGAGGCTGAGATGGGGCCCGCGAGAACGGATCGTCCGCTGGTGCGGCTCCAACACCTCTCCAAGCATTTCGGCGAGGGCGAAACCCGGGTCGATGCCCTGCGCGACGTTTCGCTCGACGTCTATCCAGGTCAGGTGGTCGCGCTCCTCGGCCCGTCGGGTTCGGGCAAGTCCACGCTTCTCAACATCATCGGCTGCATCCTCGATCCGTCGTCGGGTTCGATGGAGCTCGACGGAGAGGCCGTGCTCGAAGACGGCCGATGGTTGAAGCCCGATCTTCGCCGGCTCAGGCTCGACAAGATCGGTTTCGTCTTCCAGTTCCACAACCTGATTCCGTTTCTCAACGCCACCGACAACGTCGCTCTCGTGCTCCAGTTGGCGGGGGTGGAGGCGGCCGCGGCCCGCGCCCGCGCGGTCGAGCTGCTCGACTATCTCGAAGTCGGAAATCGTGGCAGCGCCATGCCGGCCAAGCTCTCGGGCGGCGAGGCACAGCGCGTCGCCATCGCCCGCGCCTTGGCGAATCGGCCGCGGATCATCCTGGCCGACGAGCCGACCGCCGCGCTCGATTCCAAGCGAGCGGGGATCGTCATGGATCTCTTGCGCAAGGTGGCGATTGAGCAGGAAGCCGCCATCATCGCGGTCACGCACGACGAAAAGATTTTCGATCGCTTCGATCGCATCTTCAACCTGCGTGATGGCCGGCTGGAAGCGGACCCGGCGGCTGACGATCAGCGGGAGCGAATGACTTGCAGCAGCGGTGATTCCGTTCACGGTTCGTGAAAGGCAACAGAAATCCATCGACTGAGCAGCTCCACCAAAGGCTAGTCCCACAGCCACGATACACACTAGACGATCAACCCGAGAGACTGTTGAGTTTGGCCAAGACTAACCCTCTCTCGCGCATTGCCATCGGTTGGCAACAACGCAGAACACGGTCGTCGCAAGCAGCAATGGTTGCTGCGTCATCAGGACGCGGTTCTCTGACCCCAGACATTGCTCTGGCGCAATCTCCTCATGTCGCTGTGCTCTTATCTCGCGGCACGTAAGACAATCACGGAGATTGGAATCATGTCCCTGAGTAAGTTGTTCATCCCGACGGTCATCGCATTCGGCCTTACCTTAGCTACGCCCGCCGTCTCAAAGGAACCGCACTCGCATGGTGACGCGCCTGCCACCGTCCAGCTTAGGCTCGATCAAGGCAAGAAATGGCAGACCGACGACGCCTTGCGACGCGGCATCAGTGAAATCAGAACCGCCATGGCGCAATCCTTAACGCCCATTCACAAGCACGCGTTCACTCCAACGCAATACAACGCGCTGGCAGGGCTCATCCAGACACAGATCGACTACGTGATCGGGAACTGCAAACTGCAAGAGAAGGCCGATCAGCAGCTCCATATTGTGCTTGAGCAGATGATCGATGGCGTCGCCGCTATGAAAGGCGGAGCCGATCGCGACAAGGGTGCTGTAAAGATCGTGCGGGCCCTCGATCAATACGGCAAGTACTTCGACCATCCGGGTTTTCGGCCCTTGAAACATTGAACTGTTTCTATAGGCGGGTTCACCGCAAGACGCAAAGCAAGGTGCAATCCGCCAACTCGGCGGGTTGCGCGGAGCGCGTCATCGACAGCGAATCGATCACGCCAGCCGGTGGTCGGAAATGGAAGGTCCATGGCGCACTCCGGCAAAAAGCGAGGGACTTTCTGGCGCCATCAGACGTAAACTCAGGCGCGCCTGTCATCGACCTCCTCCTCGCCCGCTGAGAACGGCTCATCCTCAATCCGTATCGTCTACAACTTCATGCTCGCCCGGCATTCGCCAAGCAGCGAAACTCGCAATGCCCAGGAACTGAGGCACTGCGGATTTGGGCGGGCATATTGACGCGTAATTCAGAGCGGCTGCTTGTCGACACAACAATTTGAATCTATTCCCTGAAGGGAGGGATTGCGAAGGCGCGACAATGGACGCTCAAAGGTTCGATTGTGGATCGCAATTCTGAACGACCTTTAAGCTCCAGCCGCCCCCCCCCCCAGAAATCGCTCTAAGATGAAGCGCTCCGACTTCGAAGCGATTAGGGCCTAGCGGCTTGGCATGTCGATCGCGCCAAATTCGGTGACTGGCATGACCCAGTACATAATCCTAGATCCAGCGAAGGTCGTTTTCAGCCGTTCGACTAATTCGGCTACATCATGCGCTCGAAGAATCGTCCGCACGATCAACTCGTCCGCATGGCCTTTGACCCGCTCGGCCGATGTCTGTAGTCGGACATCGGGGCCGTGTCCCGCGGCGTCAGAGGCCGTGAAACCAGAAACGAGATCGCGCTGCTCGTTGAGATAGTCGAACAACTCGCCGCGGAGCGCGCTGCCGGCGATTAGCGTAAGGCAGATGAACTCGGCACTCATTTGGCCCCCTTTACGATGCCGCCAAACCGGCGATAGAGGATCGGAAGAAGGATCAGCGTCAAGGCGGTTGAGGAGAGCAGGCCGCCAATCACGACGATCGCAAGCGGGCGCTGGATTTCCGATCCCGGCCCGGTCGCAAACAGAAGCGGGATAAGGCCCAAGGCCGTGATGCTCGCCGTCATCAAGACCGGTCTGAGCCTGCGCATGGCGCCATCTACAACGATGCGCCCCTCCGGCACCCCGTGGGCGCGGAGCTGATTGAAGTAGGAAACTAACACGACGCCGTTGAGCACCGCGATTCCGAGCAGCGCAATGAACCCGACCGACGCGGGAACCGATAGGTATTCGCCGGTAAGCACCAGGGCAAAGACGCCGCCAATCACGGCGAACGGGATATTGACCAGAACCAACAGCGCTTGCCGAATCGAGCCGAAGGTCGTGAAGAGCAATACAAAGATCAGCCCGATCGCCACCGGCACCACAATCGAGAGGCGCGCCGCCGCGCGTTGCTGATTTTCGAACTGACCGCCCCAAGTGAGCCTGTAACCCTCGGGCATGGGCAACTCCACGGCGACTTTCTGCCGGGCAGCCTCAACGAATCCAACCATGTCGCGACCGCGAACGTTGGCTCGTACAACGCTCATCCTATTCCCATTCTCGCGATTGACCACAACGGGACCATCGACCCGTTGAATGCGGGCCACTTGCGAGAGCGCCACATGCTGCCCGGAGGCGAGAGTCAGCGGCAGGCTCGCGAGCAGTGTCGGAGCCTCGCGCGTCGTTTCGCTGCCGCGCACCAGGATCGGCGTTCGGCGCCCTTCTTCCAGCACCGTCCCGATCGTTCGGCCCTCGATCTGGGTTCGTAACGAATTGGAGATGGCATCAACCGTTAGCCCAAGGCGTCCCGCCTCCATTCGATTCACGGCAACCGTGTAATATTGGGCACCCTCGTTGACAGTGGTGTAGACGTCCTCGGCACCGTCGATGCTGGACAAGATGGCCGTTAGCTTGCTCGCAATCTCATTGAGCTTGGCGATATCAGGTCCAAAGATCTTCACTGCTACATCGCCCCGAACGCCGCTGATCATTTCCTGCACCCGCATGTCAATCGGCTGTGTAAAGCTGAGCGACAGCCCCGGGAAATTGCTGAGCACCTGCCGCAGCTCTTCAATCAGAGCAGATTTGTCGACCGTCCTTCGCTCTGCTGCGGGCTTCAGCACCAGGAATGTGTCGGTCTGGTTGCGTCCCATTGGGTCAAGCCCGAGTTCGTCGGACCCGGTCCGGGCCACAATGCTCTTGACGTCAGGGACCGTCGCGAGGATGGCTGACTGAAGTCTGGCATTGATTGCAATCATTTCGTCGAGGTTGATGGATGGGAGTGCCTCGACGCTGACAATCGTGTCACCTTCGTCCATGGTCGGCATAAAGGTCTTACCTAGCTGGGTGTAGGCATAGCCGGCAGCAACGAGGGCCGCGAGTGCTGCAATGATCACCTTGCGTTCATTGTTCAGAGCCCAAGCAAGTGCAGGCGCATAGAGCCGTGACGCAGTGCGGATCAACCACGGTTCGCGGTGCGACGTACTCTTGAGGAGAAACGAAGTCGCGACGGGGATGACCGTGAGCGCCAGGAGCAGAGAGCCGCCGAGCGCGAATATGATCGCGAGCGCCACAGGAATGAATAGCTTCCCTTCAAGGCCTTGGAGTGTCAGCAGCGGCACGAATACGATCATGATGATCAGAACGCCCGACGCAACGGGCTGAAGGACCTCGCACACCGAGCGATAGATAGTGTGGACCAGCGGCGCGGCCTTTCCTTGCGACTCCTTGCTGAGATTTCCTACGACATTCTCGACCACCACCACCAACGCATCGATCAGCATGCCGATCGCGATGGCAAGGCCGCCCAAGCTCATCAGGTTTGCCGACATGCCTACGATGCGCATAACGATCAACGCGATGACGATCGCGAGAGGTAGGCTCAATGCTATCACCAGAGAGGCACGCCAGTTGCCGAGAAACAGCAGGAGGAGGACGACCACCAGGATGGTCGCTTCGCCTAACGCGCGGATAACCGTACCAACCGCACGGTCAACTAGCCGGCCGCGATCGTAGAACACTTGGATGCTGACGCTTCGAGGGAGGGATTGCTTGATCTCGTCAAGGCGATCCTGCACATCAGCCACCAGTTGGCGTGCATTGGCACCCCGCAGACCAAGAACGAGACCTTCGACCGTTTCCCCGTGACCATCCGCGGTGACGGCGCCGTACCGAGTCAGCGCGCCCAACTGGACGCGGGCAATGTCCTTGACCCGTATCGGAACGCCATCCCTGGTATCGACGACGATTTGCCTGATGTCCTCGATCGTCCGAATGCTGCCTTCGATACGCACAAGAGCGCTGTCTTCGCCTTGATTGACGCGGCCGGCGCCGTCATTGCGGCTGTTCGTCTCGATGGCGCGCCGAAACATCTCGTAAGAGATGCCGCGTGCTGCAAGCGCATCGCTGAGCGGGACGATCTCGAATGCCCGAACATAACCCCCGAGCGCGTTGACGTCGGCCACTCCTGGCACTGTCCGCAGTGCCGGACGGATCACCCAATCGAGCAGACTTCGTCGCTCCGCCAGCGAAAGCTCTGCACTTTCGATGGTGAACATGAACATTTCGCCGAGCGGACTGGTGATCGGGGCGAGCCCTCCAGTGACTCCTTCTGGCAGGTCGCGGCTGATGTTGGCCAGGCGTTCGGACACCTGATTGCGTGCCCAGTAGATGTCGGTGCCATCCTCAAAATCGACCGTGACGTCGGCGAGCGCGTATTTGGTCGTGGAGCGCAGAATCTTCTTGTTTGGCAACCCAAGCAGTTCGAGTTCGATCGGCACCGTGACCCGCTGTTCCACCTCCTCCGGCGTGAGACCCGGCGCTTTCATAATGACCTTGACTTGGACGGGCGAGACATCCGGAAAGGCATCGATCGGTAAACTAGGCAACATGACCAGTCCGGCGCCGATCAAGAGAAGCACGCCAAGCGCGACGAACAGCCGCTGAGAGAGCGCAAATGCGACGAGGCGTTCGAGCATGACTAGCCTGCTCCCAGCTTCAGCAGGATGCCGCGAAGTGCGGAGATGCCGCTGATTGCCACTTGGTCGTTGCTCGTGAGAGCGCCAGCGACCACGACATGATCCTGGTCTTCCTCAAGCAGCGTGACCGGCACCAGACGGAAGCCGTCCGGCATTGCCACGAATACAGAAGCTTGCTCACCGCGCCGGAATAGCGCGCTATAAGGGAGTTCCCACGCGCTCTCCCGTTTGGAGACAAAGGAGATTCGCGCAGCAGCAGTTTGCCCTGGTCGCAAGTCGCCCGAATTAGAGACCTCTGCCCGGACCAGGACGGTCTGTGTAGCCGGGTCGGTCGTTTCTGAAACCAGAACCACTTGGCCTGGAGTCTCGTAGCCGTCGATCTCTACCTTCGCGCCTTGTCGAATGGCCTTGATGTTGGATGCCGGAACCGCGATCTCGACCCATAGCGGGGAAAGCTGTGCGAGCTTGATTAGTGGGGCCGATTGCTCCACGCGTTGACCAGGAGAAACGGCGATATCGATGACCGTCGCCGGCCGCGGCGCGGCAACCGTAAGGGTCGCGTTGATCGCTGCCTGATTGCCTAGTTTTGAAATCGTCTCATCCGAAAGGCCACTGAGTCGGAGCACCTGACGACGCTCTGCGACTGCAACGCTTGCCTGCCGGGCCTCCGCCTGGCTCGCCTCGAGAACACGCTGCGCCACCGCATTACCTTGAAACAGCTGGGTGTTGCGGTTGAGTTGCTGAGCTGCCAGGACTTCCTGCGCGACCGCCTGCAGGTAGTCGCGCTGCTGCGAGACGAAGCTTGGGCTCTCCATGATGGCGAGCGGCTGTCCGGCGGCGACGCGGTCACCCCGCGCCACCGAGAGATTGATCACCATTCCGGCTACGGGAGCGCTGACGACCCACAATTGCGGAGTGGGGATGACGATCTGGGCCGGATACGGGGTTGTCTTGTCGGTTGGACTCGCAACGGGATGAACAACGCGAACACCGAGGCTTGTTGCCTGCTCAGGGCTGAGTTTGACCTGGTCCTCAGCCATCGATTCAGACGGCAGAGCCAGGAAGGCTACTGCAAGCAGAATGCGTGCCCTGTTACTCGATGAGAGCGCTGGTAAACTCAGCTGCATTGTAAAGATCCCACGACAGCGATCGGAATTGCAGATCTTGGCCCTTTTGACCACGTGTTCCCCGCACTGCCGTCAGAGGCTGATATTCCTCAAGCAGGTCGCCGTCGCTTGATGGATAATGATCTACCCGCGCTGACCGGAAGCTGTTGAGCCACGTCAGCCAATTGTAAGGTCCGATCTGCGATAAGGACCGGCTATGAAGCCGAAGTGGTACATCTCCTTCGAACCAGCCAACCGCGGAAAGGACCGCGTTTACCGGCGCGAGACCAGGACCTTTCCCACAGAAGCTGCGGCTAAGGCCTTTGCGCGGATTATCCTCGAACGCGCCCGTCGCATTTCCGCTGGGACAATCAATCCCGTTCAGCCAAAACAAGTGATCGGATCCAAGCGAGCACTATCTGAGTGGCTTTCTCGGACTTGATCGAAATGCCGCACCAGCACCCGTGGCATCAGGCTTGCTGCGACGAAGTCGATGATGCGGTCGATTCTTCTGCGGAAGGGCTCGATAGCTTGGAGGCCGCAGGTCTCGGAGCGATTGTCGCCTTCAGCCCACCGAGCTCCGACCTCGAGAGTTCCAGCCCCCACCCGTACGCGTCCAGAACGTCCTGGACGATAGCGAGACCCAGGCCTGCAGCTCCTCCCCGCTCGTCGAGGCGAGCGCCGCGCTCGAGCACGCGTGCGAGCTGGGGCGGTTCGATGCCTTCGCCGTCGTCTTCGACGACAAGGGATGGCCGCTTGTCGTCGCTGGTGATGCGCACACATCCTGCAGCATGGCGGGCGGCGTTCTCCATCAGATTCCCGAGCACTTCCGCAAGGTCGGCCCTGTCGAGCGGAATGCGAACATCATCGGCGACGAGGTTCTCGAATCTCACTCGCGAGCCCCCCGGAGTGCGCGACAAAGTCGCGAGGATAGATCCCACGAGCGGCTTCACGGAAGCAGATGTTGCTGCGCCGCCTCGGGCGCGCCCACGAATCCTGGCGCGCGCAAGCTCGCGGTCGACGTGACGGCCCATGGCTTCGCCGACGGCGTCGATGTCTCGAGCGATGTCGCGCTCGCCCCGCTCCCGAAGGCGCGAGGCATCGGCCGCAAGAGCAGCAAGCGGCGTCTTCAGCCCGTGCGCCAGGTCTGCTGCGCGACCGCGGGACCGTTCGATTTCGCGTTCCTGCGCATCAATGAGTGCGTTGACTTCCTCGACGAGGGGATGAACTTCCGTCGGGACCGAGGATGGCAGGTGGCGAATTCGCCCCGCTCTGATATCGGCCACTCCGCGGCGCAGCGCGACCAGCGGATGCAAGCCGATGCCGACCTGGACCCAGGTCGCAAGGGCCAGCACGCAGCCGAGAAGGACGAGCGCGATCGAGAGATCCTTGGCGAACGCCGAGCTTGCCTCCGACACCCGCGCCAGGTCTTCGGCGACGGCAAGGCGGACGGTCACCGGCTTCCCGTCCGCGGAAAGCGTGACAGCGCGCTCGACGACCAACACGCGCTGGCCACCGGGACCGGAAGCTTCGTGCTGGTGCGTTTCGCCAGGGCTTGGGCGGTCCGCCGGAAGCTCCATGGTCGAATCCCACAGCGAGCGCGAGCGGAGCAACTGCCCGTGATCATCACCGACTTGCCAGTAGAGCCCGGAAAGAGGATCCGCGAAGCGCGGATCGACGGGGGTCTGCGACAACACCAGCCTGCCCTGAGGGTCGACGTCGATATTCGCGAGAAGCTGCTTCAGATGGACGTCGAGATCTTGAGCCAGGGTGCGTGAGACATGGCGTTCGAAGAGGACGACGAGCCCCCCGCCGGCAATCACAAGCGCGATCAGGATCGCGATGATGCCGCCGGCGACGAGTCGCAGCCTGAGCGAACGCCGGTTCATTCGGGCGCCTCGGGCATCAGATAACCGAACCCACGCCGGGTCTCGATTGCGTCGGCGCCCAGCTTCTTGCGCACGCGGCCGACCAGCACCTCGAGTGTGTTGGAGTCGTGCTCTTCGCCGTGACCGTAGACGTTCTCGTCAATCTCCTGCTGCGAGATGACCCGGCCGCGATTCCGGAGGAGATGGGCGACCAGCCTGTACTCGAGCGGCGAAAGCGTGATCGGTACGCCTCGGCGCGTCACCTTCATCTGCCGCTCGTCGAGCGTGATCTCGCCCGCCGTGATGACCGAGGAGCCGTGCCCCGCCGAACGCCGCACGATGGATCGCAGCCGCGCCAGCAGCTCCTCCATCCGGAACGGCTTCGGCAGATAGTCGTCCGCGCCGGCGTCGATGCCGTCGACGCGCTCGGCCCAGCTTCCTCGTGCGGTCAGGATGAGAACGGGCATGTGGCGGCCGTTGGCGCGCCAGCGTTTCAGGACCGCGAGGCCGTCCATGCCGGGCAGACCCAGATCGAGAATGACGGCGCCGTAATCCTCGGTATCGCCGAGGAACCAGGCGTCCTCGCCGTTGGCGGCGGTTTCGACCACGTATCCGGAGGCTTCGAGCGCGCGCGAGACATCCGACGCGATCCGCTGGTCGTCCTCGACAACAAGCACGCGCATCACTTCTCCTTCGTTCGCTCGACTTCGCCGCTGCGGGCGTCAACGTGGATCTCGAGCAGACGCCCCTTCTCGTCGACCACCCGGAATTCGTACTTCCAGGCGCCGGCCTCTCGTTCGAGCTTCACGCCGACAACCTCGCCCGGAAGCCTGCCCTTGACCGTGTTCAGTATGTCGGCAAGCGGACGTATCTCGCCCGCCTCGACGGCCCGTCGCGCGTCGTCATGATCGCGGGCGAGCGCCGGCGCCCCGCTGGCCGCGAACAGAAGGGCGGCGGCAAGGATCAGGGCGCGAACTCGCTGCGGGCGTAAGTCCATGAGGCAACTCGTCATCCGGAAGATATGGATGCCAGATATCACCTGACAAATCGCTGACCTGACTCAACAGGCGGCGGTCAGGCCGCTTCTGGCAGGTTCCCCGCATCGCCGGCGCATGGTGCGGCCGGCCACCGTCAGGAGATACCTATGCGCAAGATCGCCATTCTTACCGTCGCCGCTGTCGCGCTCGGGGCGGCCACCGCCCAGGCCGGCAGCCTCGGCAAGCCGTGCACGTCGGCCCCCGAGGCCAAGTGGCTCCCGATCGCCCAGTTGCAGGCCAAGGTCGAGGCCCAGGGCTACAAGGTTCAGAAGGCCAAGCTCAAGAATGCCTGCGGCGAGCTCTACACCCTCGACAAGAACGGCAACCGGGTCGAGCTGTTCGTGGACCCGACTAGCGGCCAGATTATCGGCCAAATGTGATTGGGTCGTAAATGAGAACCGTTAGCAACACGATCGGAGCCGGCGGCGCGATGCCGCCGGCCACGGTCAAGGTATGGGATCCGTTCGTCCGGATCTTCCACTGGTCCCTGGTGGCCTGTTTCGTGGTCGCCTACGCAACCGGCGACGAGATCGAACGGGTGCACGTCGCGGCCGGCTACGCTATCGCCGGCCTCCTGGCAATCCGCATCGTCTGGGGCTTCGTCGGCCCGCAGCATGCGCGCTTCTCGAACTTCGTTCGACCGCCGCGTGAGGTGCTCGCCTATCTTCGCGATGTCGTGATGCTCAGGGCTCCCCGCTACATTGGCCACAACCCCGCAGGCGGTGCCATGATCATCGCCCTCATCGTCGCGCTGGCCGGCACGTGTGCGACGGGCTACATGATGACGACGGACGCCTACTGGGGCTCCAAGCTGGTCGAGCACGTTCACGAATTCCTGGCCAACCTGACCGTCGGCCTGGTCGTGGCGCATGTCCTTGGCGTGCTGATCGCGAGTTTCGAGCATCGCGAAAACCTGGTCGCGTCCATGGTCTCCGGCCGCAAGAGAGCTGCTGACTAGGCAGCTCTCTCCAAACCCAACCCGCAACCAGGAGCGTCCTGTGCCAGCCACCCCTCACATCGAAAAGCACTTCACAGCCTCCGAGAGTGTCCGTGACGTCGTGATTGGGATGGCCGACGGCTTGACGGTCCCGTTCGCGCTGGCAGCCGGTATTTCCGCGGCCGTCACCAACACGGACGTGATCGTCACCGCGGGACTGGCCGAGGTCGTGGCGGGTGCCATCGCGATGGGCCTTGGAGGGTATCTCGCTGCGCGCACGGACGCGGAGCACTACGCCGCGGAAGAACAGCGCGAGCACCACGAAATCGATCACCTGCGTGAACGGGAGATCGAAGAGGTGGAGCAAATCTTCCGCGAGTACGGGCTCCAAGGTGAGGCACTGAACTCCGTCGTCGGCGCGATCGCGTCAAACCAGCAGCGGTGGGTCGACTTCATGATGCGCTTCGAACTTGGATTGGAGCGTCCCGATCCGAAGCGCGCGCCGATCAGCGCCGCCACGATCGGAGGCTCATACGTGATCGGCGGCCTGATTCCGCTCGTGCCGTACATGTTCACCCAGAACATCTGAACGGCCCTGCAGATCTCGGTCGCCGCGACCGGCGTCGCCCTGCTCTGCTTCGGCGCAGTCAAGGGCCATTTCACCGGCGTCAACAAGATCAAGTCGGCGCTGCAAACGTTGCTCGTCGGGGGATTGGCCGCTGGAGCGGCGTATTGGCTGGCGCACCTCTTCGGGTAGGCGGGCCTGTAGGCTTCAGACTGAGATGGGACATCGATCCATTCGATCATGGTAACATTGTTCATCTTCGAACAGCACAGTCCGCGATCTCTTCGGTGATTTCTGCTTGACAGCAGCGCGATGCGGGAGCATTCGGGGCGCATGACCTCGGAGTTCCGAGCTCATTTCAAACCGACCGAAACGAGAGATGGACAGCTACCCTAGTCGCTGTCCGGTGGCGCCGAAACGGCTCCGTCGGACACCAAGCAAATCAACTGGGACTGCTCCCGGCGTTACCCGCCGGGCGAGCATGCGCCGGGCCTAGCGTCCTGTCTGCTCGCCTTCCGGGACCGTTGGGCCGGTCCGGAGGTGAGCCATGAGCATCAACAACATCGTCTTTCTTCGCGGCAATGTTGCCGCGCCCGCACTCCGAAGGTGTCGGGCGAACATCGTCATCCAGGATCGCCGGGCTGAACATCGCCGCTGCGTCGACGCGACGCGGACGACCAATCGCGTGCTGCCGGTCATGGTTTGGCATACTAACCCGATGAGCAATCGCCCGGAATGTCGCTGGGTGATGGAGCGCAGCGCTGCAACTGACGAGGGCGTCAGTTGCAGCGATACCTTGCGTCGCGCCGCCTAGCCCGCCTCTTTCCCCACATCTGGACTTCGAAACCTGCCGCTGCGCCCATCCGCTCGCGGCGGGAAGGCTTTGCCGCGCCTGCGAGTCAACATTCGGGCCGTCGCTCCAACCCACGAGTTAGCTGCCATGAATATCGAAGCTAAGCATGTCCTGAACGGCCGTGACCCGGGCCGCAACAAGCAGGCCTCGTCCGCCCTTCTGACGGAGCTGGCCGGGTGCGCGCCCGAGGCCGCCCTCAAGCGGCTCGACACTGCACGCACCGGCCTGCTCGAAGATCAGGTTGAGGCGCGCCAGGAGAAGTATGGCCTCAACGAGGTCACTCATGAGAGGCCGCCAACCTGGCATCAGCAGCTCTTCCACGCGTTCCTGACGCCGTTCAACGGCGTGCTGTTCACGGTCAGCATCGTTTCACTTTTCTCCGACGTTATCTTTGCGGCGCCCGAAGATCGCTCGTTCAGAACGATCATCGTGCTGATCTCCATGGTGCTGCTCAGCACACTCTTGCGGTTTTGGCAGGAGTTTCGGTCGAACAAAGCAATATCTCGAGCGGACGCCAGTTTGCGACCCACCCAAGGATCAGGAAGCTTTCCTCAGCCAACCTTCGGAAAGGGGCTTCAACAAGGTATCCAGCCGCAAAATGTGCCGAGAAGAGGCACGCGATCAAGATCGTAACGCCGATTCCACGAGACCTCCGGCCGACCCGGAATAGTTCGTTCAGGTCGCCTTGGATGGCGCCAGCCCTGCCTGCGAAGTACCGGCTGAAGGCTTTCCGGAAGCTCCTGGGCCAGTCGCGTCTGTCCTTGATCATCCGGAAAGTGGACGATGATCCTGAAAGGACGATTGCGTGGCAATTCTCTTGTCCATCCAACGATGTAGTCCTCAACTTCGCGGTCGAGGTCTTTGTCGCGAAGGGGATACGGATCGAACGTGTGAAAGAGCTGTTCGACCGTGCTTACGCGCATTTCGATAATGTTGTCAGCGCTTTGGTCTTCTTCTCTGCGCATTTGCTCACCCGAGCGCGAACAACCCCGGATAAGCGAGGACACTAGAATATCTGTCGGACGCATCTTTTTTCGAGATGCGCCGCTGTTACAGCCGTCGTTTACAAATTCTTTGGCCCACCTGATCGGATATCGGCCACCACGATCAGCTAGTGTGCGGCGCACTCACCGAATTCGATAAGCCAATTCTTCTATTAGGTTCTGCCTATGCGCTTGTTGATCCACATCAGGGCAACACTTGGTCGTTTCGCGCAATGTGGACCGTCGTTTGGGTTCTAGCACAAGCTACTGTTCCCCTTCTGTGTTTTGATCTGGCGCATCCCGGAGTTCGACGGATGACAAAGACGCGAGCCGACCTACTTCGCCGTGAGATTCTTCCTTTCTTCGCGGCATTTGCGGCGCTCGTCCTTACAGCTCTGCTTGTCGATGCCGCCCTTCATGCGTTCGGTAAAGTCTGGATTGGCCGCTATCTTGGAATTCCCGGAACCCTCCTCATCCTCGGGTCGTTCAGCTATTCGCTGAACAAGCGGAAATTACTCAACCTCGGACGCCCCGTACAACTGCTCGTCGTTCATCAGAGAATGGCCTGGACCGGGTCGCTGCTAATCTTGGTGCACGCCGGCGTCCATTTCAACGCAATTCTGCCGTGGTTGGCTATCGGAGCGATGCTGACCAACGTCGGGAGCGGCCTCACAGGAAAGTATTTGCTGAAGAGTGCGGGGCGCAGACTGGAATCCGCACGGCAGGAGTTGCGTGAGCAGGGCGTGGCCCAGGCAGCCCTTGACGAGCAGTTGTACTGGGACAGCCTAACGTTCGACGCAGTCAGGCAGTGGAAAGTCGTGCATTTGCCGATCACGCTCGCCTTCGCGGTACTGGCCATCGCGCACGTTGTGACTGTTCTTCTGTTTTGGGGCTGGCGATGAGACGCGTCGCTCTACTGGCAATCACGTTGAGCGTCACGGCAATCATAGCGCTCGCCGGTACCTATCCGGACCTCATGATCAGTCCGGGGCATCTGAGCGAAGGGCACGCCGCGCTCACAACCAATTGCTTCGGCTGCCATACACCGTTTCGCGGCGCATCATCCCAACGATGCACGAATTGTCACTCTGTTGCAGATATAGGCTTGCGTACAACGAAAGGTGCCCCGCTCACGAACGATACTCAAAAGACAAGCTTCCATCGGGATCTGACCGTCGATGACTGTGTCGCTTGCCATAGCGAGCATATCGGCTTGTTTCCGACGCGCAGCGGCAAAATTTTCCGCCATGAGCTGCTTCAGGCTTCAAAGCGTGAGCGGTGCGAAAGCTGTCATGCAGCACCCAAAACCAACTTCCATGCGAATTTCACCACTAACTGCATACAATGCCATGGCCTGGAACGCTGGAAGCCCGCCACCTTTGATCATTCCAGGTTCTTCAAGCTGGATTCAAACCACAATGCAAACTGCGCAACCTGCCATCCCGGCACCGATTTCAAGCAATACACGTGCTACGGCTGCCATGCTCACAACGTGGAGAACGTGCGCCGCGAACACATGGAGGAAGGCATAGTAAACTTCGAGAATTGTGTACGCTGTCATCGAAGTGCCCATGAATGATATTGTCGCGTGGCGGTTGGGATCAGCAGCGGTCCGGAACAAGCAAGAAGGCGGGCTGTCTCTTCAACGCGGTCGTGGAGCGACGCGCGTACCCGATGCAACACGGTCGCTAGGATAGACGCTGACCTCTTCGCCGGGAGTAAGTCCGGCGGCGCCGGCCGGAATGAGCATCGCATCGTTCCGTGCGAAGACGGTGATCTGAACATCCACCTAATAGGCATCACCCAGCCGCGCCCACTGCTCCGGGGGAGAGAAGATGTCGACGAGAACATTGACCCTTTGCTCCTCGACGCCGAGCGTCGAGATCTTGGTGAAGACTGCGGCCTCAACCCGGCGAACTTTGCCCTTGAGCTTTCTCTCCGCGCCCCAATCATCCGCAGTCGCTTCCCGAATGATGACACCCTCGGCAACAAAGGGGGCTCGACCGCGAATGCGGAAACGCCGATCGGTGACGCCCCAAACCTTGTTTGCAACATCCCGGGCAATCCGGACCTTCCCCTCTGCCTGCTACCCGGGCTCAACGTAGATCATCACGTTCGCGATCGTCATTGGTCATTGCTCCGCTAGTTGACGCCTTCTATTAGGCACCTCCTACGTGCGCCCGATTGACGCAAATCAAGAGGCCGCGCATCAGGCCAGCTGATATACACGCAAGTATTGGCCGTCGCCCGTGATGATGAAAAATGGATGCAGTGCCGCAAGATCAGATCGTGCCCGCCGGGGGTTTACGACGGCGGCTGGGACTGCCGCTTCTCGTCCTCTACGGGACGGGAGTCACCGTCGGGGCCGGGATCTACGTCTTGATTGGGGCCGTCGCGGGCCATGCCGGGACTTACTCCTCGTGGGCCTTCGCGTTGGCGGCTGCTGTCATGGCATTGACGGCCGCCTCGTACGCCGAACTGCGACCCGCTATCCCGTTAGCGCCGGTGAAGCCGCCTACATCCGCGCCGCATTCAACTCTCGACTGCTATCCACGGCCGTCGGCTCATTGAGGCTCGCCATCGGCATCATTTCGGCCGCCGCAGTGACCCTTGGTGGTTCCGGCTACATAGAGCAGTTAATCGAGCTGCCTACGCCTCTCATTGCCATTGCCGTCGTCGCCGCCTTGGGCGTCGTCGCGGCCTGGGGCATTCTCGAATCGGTGATGCTCGCGGCATTGCTGACATTGATCGAGACGGGCGGACTGGTGTGGATCATCGCGTCCGCCGCTCATTCCGGGATCTCGTTTAACGCTGCGCTATTTACACCACCCCCGCTAGACGTCGGCGTCTTTTCCGATTGACAGATAGTCGCCGATTCGTCCTCCGACCTTACGCTCGCAAGCTACGGTTTGCGCGGTGACTAAGGGTAACATCGTGGAATTAGTCGCAACAGCGTTTACCCGGCTACTCATTGTTTTGCGTCGGTTCGAACGATCGGATACAAAGTAGAACGACAGTGCGACGGAGAGAGTGTCAGTCAATCCCCATTGAAAGATAAAGCATTTTCGACCTTCGTAGACCAAAACCCACCATTTCAGCTACGCGCAAGAATGGAACTTCGTGTCCAGTTTGCGACCGCTAACTCCGCGCGTTGCTGGCTTGCCCCTTAGCCCGTGGTAGCGGGGGGCCCGCTACCGCCTTTCCCCACACCAACCAAAGCTGCGATATCTCATCCAATCCTTTGCATGAGGCCGTTCACGAAGGATCATAGGGGCCGTCCGGATGAAGCCCATCATTGCGCTCAAAACGGCAAACACGTAGGCCAGCACGACCATCGCAAACGTTTCGCTTTGACGGGACAGGCCTTCGGTCTGCATTTCAGGCCGAGCGGTGTGTTGTAACGGCGCGGCACGCGGCAGCAGCAGATTGAGGGGCAGCGCCATGGCGATATGGATGAGCGCCCAAACCTGGCAGGCGGTACGCCAGCCGAATTCGGTATCGAGCCAGGTTGAAAGCGGCCAGCCGAGCGTGCTGGCAAAACCCGCGATCAGGGTGATGCCGGTGATAGGCTTTCGCGCGCCGCTGCCATAGATACGGGCGAGCGTCGCGAAGGCTGCTTCATAGAGCCCCATCCCCATGCCGATTCCGAGCAGAACCCACGCTGCGATCAGGACCGCCGGTCCTCGTGCGAGCGATAGAGCGGTCAATCCAAATGCGAAGACAAAGTTGGAGATCACGAGCAGCCCGCGGCCCCCAAATGTATCGATGGCGCGGCCCACGCGCGGTCCTAGAAGTCCGGCGATGACGAGCGCGCCGGACAGCGCCCCGAATACATAGGCCGGTGCAAGACCGAGGTCGCGCGCGATCGGCGCGGCGAGGATGGCCGGCAGGTAATAGCTCGACGCCCACGCAATGGTTTGCGTGGTGCCGAGCGCGAGAATGACGGCGAGTGGGCTTGTGGCTTGCCCCGCAGGGGCTTGCGTCATGAACACCCGCAACCTGAGGCGCCACTGCGCTTGGCCGTCTCATCGGCGGCACAGCATGCCGACACCTCTTGCTTCGCGGGCCCCCCGCAACAGCCCGATGCAGCAGATGCGGATTCCATGCCACCGCGCGTGCAGACACCGGTTTCCGGCAGTATGAGCTCGACCCGAGCCGCTGCCTCCTTGTCGCCGGCAATATCGGCCGCAATCGAGCGGACCTGTTCGTAACCTGTCATCATCAGAAAAGTCGGAGCACGCCCGTAGCTCTTCATGCCGGCGAGATAGAAGCCCGGCTCGTCCTGCGCGAGTTCCCGGGCGCCGTGAGGACGCACCGTCCCGCAGCTGTGCTCATTTGGGTCGATCAACGGCGCCAACGCCGCGGGAGCGTCGATCGCGGAGTCGAGGCGGAGACGTAGCTCGCTCAGAAAGGTGAGATCCGGCCGGAAGCCGGTCGACACAACCAGCTCGTCCGCGAGCACCTGGCGCGCCCCGCAGCAGGAGCCCGCCGCGATCCGCAGAAGCCCTTCCGATCGCCCGATATGTGTGACGCCGAATTCGGTCTCCACCTGGATCTTGCCCGCGCTGACGAGCGCCGCGAAGGCGGCGCCGAGTTCGCCGCGAGCAGCGAGCTTGTCGTTCTGGCCGCCGCCGAAGGCTTTCGCCGGATTCGCGCCGCGCAGCAGCCAGATCGGCTGCGTGCCTGGTACTTCCTCAGCAAGCCGGGATAGCTCGATGAGCGTTCCGACCGCCGAGTGACCAGCACCGAGGACGGCAACGGTCTTGCCGGCATAGCGAGCGCGCTGCGTCCCGAGTACGTCGGGCATGCCGTAGGCAATCCGCTCGACGTGCTCCCGTTCTCCGATCGCGGGCAAGCCGCTGCAGCCTGCGGGATTGGGAGAGAACCAGGTGCCCGACACGTCAATGACGGCTTCGGCACGTAGCACGTCGGGCCCCTTCCCATTCTGATAGCGGATCTCAAAGGGCGCGCGCTCGCGCCCCTTCGTCTTCGCCTTGTCGAAGCCGACACGGCTGATCGCCGTGACGCGGCTTGAGGTCCGGATCGTCTCACACAGCGGCGTTTTGGTCGCAAGCGGTTCGAGATAGCGCTCGATCAGTTCGCCACCGGTCGGGTAGGACTGCGGGTCCGGCGAATTCCATCCGGTCGGCGCCAACAGCTGCGCTGCGGCCTTGTCGACGTTATACTCCCACGGCGAGAACAGTTGCACGTGCTGCCATTGACGGACGGCATGCGCGGCCTCGGGCCCGGCCTCCAGAACGATCGGCTGCAAGCCGCGCTCCAGCACGTGCGCCGCCGCGGCAAGCCCAACCGGTCCGGCGCCTATGATCGCCACCCTCTTTCTGTCCGCCATGCCTTTCCCCTATCCTTCTAGAATTCCTGAAATTCCGTGCCTACCAAGGTCACGCCACCGTCTTCGTGCTCCGGCATGCCGCTTCAATCGCCCGGACGTCGGATCCTCACGTGCAGCACGTCGGTGCACAACATGTGCTAGCAGCCTTCCGCGGCTTCACCGCGCGAACGAATGCGCTCATCAATTTGCCATCGACAGACTGAGCAATGGCATCAATATCGACGCCCTTGCCAACCAGGAACTCGCGAGCGTCTTCCACGCGATAGACGCGCGTTGGCTCGATGCCGATTGCCTCGAAGCCCGCAGCGGTGAGCTTCGCGCGATACTCATTTTCTTCGAGGGCCCCGGCGATGCAGCCGACCCACAAAAGCATATCCCGGCGCAACTCCTCGGGGATCGCGCCGCGCGTGACGACGTCAGACACCGCGAAGCGGCCGCCCGGCTTCAAAACCCGGAATGCCTCGCGCAACACCCGGTCTTTGTCGCCCGAAAGATTGATGACGCAGTTGGAAATGATGACATCCACCGAGTTGTCAGGCAGCGGGATGTTTTCGATTTCGCCCTTCAAGAACTCCACGTTCTGCGCACCCGCCTTCCTCTGATTCTCGCGAGCCAGCGTCAGCATCTCGTCTGTCATGTCGAGGCCGTAAGCCCTGCCTGTCGGGCCGACCCGACGGGCAGAGAGCAGCACGTCGATGCCGCCGCCCGACCCCAGATCAAGTACAGCTTCTCCCGGCTTCAACTCGGCGAGCGCAGTCGGATTTCCGCAACATAGCGACGCCAATACAGCCGCTTCCGGTAGTTCACCGGTCTCATGGTCAGCGTAGAGATTTGAGGTAATCGGACTGGCGCCGGCGCGCTCACCACAACAGCTCGCGACGCGTTGGGCCGCCTGCGAATACTTTTCTCGCACCGCTTCCTTGATGGAATCAGTCATTGTTGTACTCCTTGCCACATCCTCACACGCCTTCTCTCTGGCGTGGCGTAGTCACTCTCGGCTTGCATTGCCCGGGCGCGCCTTGTTCGGCACGACCCTGGCAGCAGTTCTCGGTCAGGTACTCGAGCAACGCCCTCATGCGATCGAATTGCGCAGCGTAAATCATCGAGCGGCCGTCGCGGCGCACGGTGACAAGGCCGGCTGCTCGCAGCCGATCAAAATGAAACGTTAGCGTATTAGGGGCGAGGTCGAGCGCGCTCGCGACCACTCCCGCAGACATTCCCTCTGGTCCGGCCTGCACGAGCAGCCGGAACACATCAAGCCTGCTGTCTTGCGCAAGCGCTGCCAAGGCGGCAACCACATCTGTCTTTTTCATATTTCAATCCTTATTGAAATAATTAGCCGCGTCAAGAATTATTTCAGCAATCACTGAAATGTTTGATTTGGATCAAGACGGCAAGACACCTCATGTATCTGATCCCAAACGGACATTGTGGGAGAGCGGAATGAAGCAATTGCCGATAGTTTGGCAGAGGTTGGTCGCCGCTGGCGGAAAGACGTGCCCACGTTGCGACGCGACTTATCAACATCTGCAAAGCACCGTCTCGAAATTGAGAGACACCCTCAAGCCGCTGGGCCTTGAGCCAGCCCTTGAGATTCGGGAGATCAGCGAAGGGGCGTTTAAAGAACAACCTGCCGAGTCAAATCGCATCTGGATTGCTGGCAAGCCGATGGAAGAATGGCTTGGGGCGGGTGTAGGAAGCAGCCAATGTTGTTCGGTTTGCGGTGACTCGTCTTGTCGAACCGTGGAACTCGATGGATCAGTCTACGAGGACATCCCGGAGACGGTGATCTTGAAGGCGGTGCTCATCGCGGCCGCAGCGCAGATCAATTGATCTCCTTATGCTAGAATTTTGTCCCGTGACGACCAGCGCATGGACCGTGTAATTGGCCGAAGCCAGTCGAGTACTGCATCGCAAGATGGAGGCAAATCGACAGCGACGCCGCCATGAAACTCGCGCCAGCGATCCACGTACGGCTCTCGCACTGCCGTCAAAAGCGGGATGCCTGCACAGACCACGTCGCTGAAGCATGCCAGCAAGCCGTGGCCGGCAGCCTCAGCTCTGCCGAACCGACTGATCACGACGAGGTCAACACGATCGCCGATTGCGGTATCAATGCAGTGGGAAAGCGATATCAGCCCCTCTTCATCCAGCTTGCAGCCGCGCGATTCCTTGCCACGATTTTGAGTAATTCTCGCTCGGTCACCTGAGCGAAGATCCACAAGATCGAGCATCAAGCATTTTGCTGAACCGAGGCTCTCCGGCTGTTGAAGTAGGCCGCCGATAAGTGCTCCCTCCTCTCGAAGTCTGACAATGACGTCCATCAAGACGGCACTTACATCGTATCCTCGAGTGTAGTGCACGGCTGCCAGCATCGGGCTTGAGCTCAGCGTCATGGCGGAGACCCTTTGTGTCCCTACAGGCCGAAATCGCAGCCAAACGGATAGAAATTGAGCGGGTCCCCGCGGCGGATCACCGAGAGATGGCCCGGAATGCGAGCCAAACCGTTCGCTCCGATCAGCGAGGAAAGCCGTGCGGATCCAGGCGTCCGCCGCTTTTCGAGCACGGCGCGGTCTTGCTCGTCACGACAGGTCGCTACCACCGGGACGAACTCATCCCGACCCGGATGCCTCAGTTCGTCGAATGCCGCCACGGCACTGACCGCACGCGGAGGTTGAGGCTTGAGACCCATACGCTGCTGCAGCACTGGCCGACCGAACCACAGATATGTAACAAGGGCCGAAACCGGGTTGCCGGGCAGCGCGATGATGGCGGCCGAGCCAACCCGACCAACGGATGCGGGTTTGCCTGGCTTTATCGAGGCTTTCAACGGGTGAAAATTTCCTCCGGCCGCCAAAACGGCGGCGGCGACATGATCCTCTTCCCCTACCGAGACGCCTCCGGTCGAGATCAAGACATCGAAGTTCTTCGAGCCCTCCAAGATCGCGTTCGCAATCGCTGTCCTGCGGTCCACGATGCGCCCTAGGTCCGTGAGCTCGATTCCCTCCGAGGTGAGAAGCGTCATAAGCATGGCGCGATTGCTGTCGTGTATCTCACCTGGCTGCAGGGTTTCGCCCGGCTCGCGTAGCTCGTTCCCCGTCGAGAGCACCGCGGCGCGTACACGTCTGCGCACCGGCACTTCGGCTACACCTGCCGCTGCGAGCATCGCAACATGACGTGCGTCGATCAGCGTATCCGGCTCGACGAGGGTTTGGCCATCGCGGACGTCGTCGCCGGCCAAGCGAATGTGCTGACCCCGACCTGGAATTTTCTTGATCCTGATAGTATCCGCGGTGCGTTCGCAGTGCTCCTGCATGACCACGGCATCAAAGCCGGAAGGTATGGGAGCTCCCGTGAAAATTCGTATAGCGGCCGGCCCGTGAGGAACAGCGAACCTTCCCTTCGGCCCCGCAGCTTGCCTTGCGATCACAGGGAGAGCTGCCGGGCATTCCACGATATCGCGGGTCCGAACCGCATAACCATCCATTGCCGACTGGTCGAAAGGTGGAATGGCGTGCCCGGCCGACACCGGCGCAACCGTCACCCGGCCGCGGGCAGCGCGGAGCGGGACGATCTCGTGCCCGGAGACGGCGGATACTCCCTCCGTCGCACGTGCGCGTGCAGCCTCGATTGGAATAAATCCTGTCGGAGAATCGCAGCATCCCGGAGCGACCTGAACGGCGGTCATCTAATCATTTCCTCAATGCTGTTTTGCAGCGCCCCCGCGGCTGAGTTCAGTTCTGCCCGGAAACGTCGGCGAATGATGTCTTGCACCGGGCGTGAGGAACATGCCGAGATCAAGGCGACACGTGGCCCCCCAGGGCAGAACCGGGCGACCTTCGCCGCCCGGTTCTCGCCACTAGGCTTTGTAGTGCGGCGACTTGAACGAAAGCCGCTTGGTGGTCTCCGGCGCGGAGGCGATCTTCCGGATGTCCGCCCAGGTCTGCTTGTAGTTGGGAATGATGAGCTCGTTCACCCCGGCGTTGGTTACATTACCCTGCACGCCGGTTGGATATGCGAACAGCATGAAGGTCTGTTTCGGTTTCGCCGACTGGGTCGGTTGCACCATTGCCTGCGTCGAACCGGCATCGTTGAAGACCTCGACCAGATCGCCTTCGCTTACGCCGAGTTCCTTCATGTCGTTCGGGTTCATTTCGATGAAGGGATACGGCATCCGGTCCAGCACGAAGTCGTTGTGCTGGTCCATGAAGGCGTTCTGCCAGATGACATTCGTCCGACCGTTGTTGACGAGGAACTTGTACTTGGCCTTTTGTTCGGCCTTGCCTGCCGCCTGCAGTCCGCGCCAGGGCGACGCCATGAAGAAAGCCTTCCCGTCCCTGGTCGAGAACTTCCCGTCCGTGTACAGGCGCTTGGTCCCCTGGATCTTGTTGTCGGAAAACCCGACGGATGGTTCCTGGAAACCGTTCGTGCCCATAGCGCGGAGGCGCGCATACGTGACGTTCTCGCCGCCCTTCTCGTGCTTGCGGTAGCCGTCGTTGAAGGCGTCTTCCTCTGTCTTCCAGTCGAACCCTTTGAACTGATCAGCGTAGGAGGCCTTGCCTTGCTCACGCAGCACGCCCTCCATCGTGTTCGCAAACCGGGCGGCGATGAGGCAGTCCGGCATCGCGTTGCCGGGCGGATCCATGTAGCGCTCGGTCAGCCGCATCCGACGTTCGCCATTCATGGACGTCAGGTTCATCTCGCCTGCGATCGCCGCGGGCAGCCAGATGTGCGAGGCCTGACCGATCTGGGTCGGCACGATGTCGACGTCGACCGAGAACAGTCCGCCTTGCCGGATCGCGACCATGATGGCGTCGACCATGGCCTTGCGGTCGCCCCACGGCACGGTGTTCATGGCGTCCTTCACCATGTCCGTCCGGCGCTTGTAGACCTGCTTGAACTTGAACGCATTAAGCGTCGTCTTGTAGTGGTCGCAGGCCCAGATGTGATGGATCCCGCCACGCCCCTCGATGAGGAGCTTGTCGACGTAGGCGGCCGGACGACCGACGTGGGCGTCGGATGGCCGCGAGTAGCCTTCCTGATGCCCGCCGAGACGCACGACGCCGCCCCCGGGCCGGCCGACGTTGCCGGTCGCGAGCGCCAGGTTCACGATGGCGCCGTTGGTGCGGTAGTTGTCGTTGCCCCAGATGATGCCCTTCTCGTAGCCGAACATCGTCCGCCGACGCTTGCCGCCGGCCTTCGGCTCCGCAATCCACTGGGCCGCCTTGACGATGTCCTCTCCCCGAAGCCCGGTGATCTTCGCAGCGTCCTCGATCGACGTACGGTTCGCAGCCAAAGCCGACGCGAAGTCGGTCAACGGTTGGTCGGCCGGCGCGCCGCCTGGGCGAGAGATCAGCCCGGCAGCCTGGCCCGACGGCAAAGTGCTTGCCGCGATGAACTCCTTGTCGATCCACCCCTTCTCGGCCACGTAGGTCAGGAGCGCGTTGAACAGCACGAGGTCGGTGCCGGGCTCGACGGCGAGGTGGAGGACTCGATCCTTGCCGGCCTCGGCTTCGCAGGCTGCGGTCGTCGCGGTCCGGCGTGGATCGACGATGATGATCCGGCTCGCCTCGACGGGCTCGCCGGGGAATTCCTTCTTCCTCTTGTCCATCGTGGTCCCGCGCAGGTTCGGTATCCAGTGGTTGAGGAAGTAGTTGGTCTGGGTCTCCAGCGGATTGGTGCCGATCGCCACGATCGTGTCCGCAAGCTCGGCGTCCTCGTAGCAGTTGTTGAGCTCGCCGACGCCCATATCGCGCGTCGCGTGGACCTCGGAATTGTAGGCCGGCCGATTGTGGATGCGCACGTTCTTCACCTTCATGGCGCCGAAATAGAGCTTTCCGGTGCCCCAGGTGTTCTCGTATCCGCCGGCCGACCCGCCGTGATCAAACATCGAAACGAATAGGCCGTCTTCACCCTGCTCGTTGATGACCGCCGCCGTGACGCGCGCCACCAGATCGAGCGCATCGTCCCAGCTCGTCGGCTGCATCGAGCCATAGCGCCAGACCATCGGGTCGGTGAGACGCTGCAACTGCGTGTTACGTTGCTGCGAGGTGTGGTTCTCGGCCATCCGTGCACCGCGGATCGATCCGAGCCCAGAGTTCACGACACAATCGGAATCCGGCTTGATGACGAGGTGAACGTCTTTTCCGTCCTGCTTGACGATGTTGTACATCGACGGCGCATACCAGGCTGCGGTCTCCGCGCCCTGCTGCTTGGACAGGTCCACGCCGAATTTGTTCGACTTCGGATCGAAGCCGCCCTGCTTGTTGATCGCCCAAGTATAGGCCTTGTAGCCGCATCCGACGATGCAGTAGTGGCAGGTTACATTGTGCTCCTTGGCATCCGCCGGGATGATCGGGAGGCGGTCGGTCTGGCGCTTGTAGGTCATATTGTCCCCTCCCTCACAGAACGTTGGAAAGCCGGCCGTAGAGGAGCTCGTCGAGCCCCTCCGCCACGATGTCGCCGTTGGCTTCGACGCGAAGCGCGTATTGTGGGAGGTCTGTCTCTTATACACATCTAGATGTGTATAAGAGACAGGAGTAGCTCAGGGGGAAGCCCTTGTGGGGGCACACTGTCGAGAAGCCGACGATGTCGCCGTCAGGGCCAATGCCGCCTTCGACGCGGGTGCCGAGCTTGATCAGCACGCCGGGCGCGTCCGCATCCGGATACGCCACATCCATGGGCTCATTAACCTTGAGCTGGGAGACGTTGGCGAGGCGGTTCGACGGATAGGCCACGCGGGCTTGCGATGGGGCAGCCTCCGCGGCCGTTGACATCGCTGTCGCGGCGACGGCGCCGGCGGCGGCCACCGTGGCGCCGCTTAGGAATCGACGTCTGCCGACGTCGACCATCAGATCGCATTTCTTCATGAGGGCTTCTCCCGAGGTGATGCGCGGATCGTTGGGCCGATCCGTTCATCCTTGGATTTCAATTCCCGGGCCAGAAGCTCAGACGGGCTAAGCTCTTGGATTCGCTAGGACGCGCTGCAGCAAGCCGTTCGGCTTTCCGAACATCGAAGAACGCAGGTGTTCAGAACCCTGAACGTCTCAGACCGCGTTGATGCCGAACCGGCGCATGCGGTCCCACAGCGTGGTTCGCGAGACACCGAGCAGCTTCGCTGCTTCGGCGATCTGCCCACCGGTATCTTTGAGCGCGCGTTCGATCTCCTGCTGCTCCGCGGCGTCGCGCGCCTCGGCGAGCGACCTTCCGGATGGCTGGCCGGCGCTGCGCATCGTCTCCGGAAACAGATCGACCGGCATCAACCACGGGCCAGTTGCCAATGCGACCGCCCTATCCAGCCGGTTCCGCAATTCCCGCACGTTGCCGGGCCATGGATGGGCCAGCGCGGCCGCTTCCGCGCCGCTGCTCAGTCCGCGGAGGTCGGAATTCGCGCTGCCAAGCTCGGTGAAGAAGCGATGCATCAGAAGCTGAATGTCTTCCGGGCGCTCGCGCAGCGGCGGGATCGCGACCGTGACGACGTTGATGCGGTAGTACAGGTCCTCGCGAAACCGCCCCGCAGCGACTTCCACTGCAAGCTCCCGGTTGGTGGCGCAAACGACCCGCGCCCGGAACGGGACTATGGCTTCGCCCCCCAGGCGATAGAAGCGACGCTCATCGAGGAGCCTGAGCAACTTTGCCTGAAGCTGTAGTGGCAGCTCTGCAACCTCGTCGAGAAAGAGGGTGCCGGATTGGGCACGCTCGGCATATCCCAAGTGCCGGCTGTTGGCGCCCGTGAAGGCCCCTTTCTCGTGCCCGAAGACCTCGCTCTCGAGGAGATTGTCGGGGATAGCCGCACAGTTCACGGCGACGAATGGTCGGGAAGCGGCATCCGAAATGCTGTGGAGATGACGCGCACAGACCTCCTTGCCCGAGCCGGTCTCACCGGTGAACAGCACGGGCGTATTGCGGCCTGCTACGCGACCAAGCAGCTTCTCGATGCGGCGCATCTGCTGAGAGAGGCCCAACACGCCGTCCGCAACCGTCGGTCGGCGACTGATCAGAGCGCGCGCACGCGATATCAGGTCATCGAGCTCGAACGGCTTGCTAACGTAGTCACCCGCTCCGGCCCGGATCAGGGCTACCGCATGATCGATCTGGCCGTAGGCCGTCATGAAGAGAAACGGCGGAGCCGCGCTCTCGCTGCTAACCGCGCGGAAAATATCCTCCCCGGACATGTCCGGCAGGCGGATGTCACAGATGACAAGGTCGGGAGCGCCTCGTCTTATTCCTGCCAAAGCCTCGCGGCCGCTGCGCCACCACTCGACCTTGCAGCCTTCGAGTTCGAGGTACTGGTTGAGGGATTCTCCCATGATCGGGTCATCTTCGATGACGGCGATGGACACTGCCTCAGGCAACATTGCGCTGCTCCTTCCCCAAGCCATCGGGTATTGCTATCGAGATTACCGTTCCGCCGTTCGCTGGATGCTTGACCCGTATAGAGCCGCCTACTTCCAAAACGAGACGCCGAATGATCCAAAGTCCGAGGCCGGAATCTCCGGGCCGCGGTGAGATGTCCGCATCACGACCTTCGAGATAGCGGGCCCGATCCTGATCGAGCCCCGATCCTTCGTCGATCACTGTCAGGACCAATTCGCCATCCAACAGTCCGGCTTCGAATTCGATGCGGCCGGTCGGCGAACTCGCTTGACAGGCGTTGAGCAGGAGATTGAGCACAGCTTGGCGGACGGCATTCGCGTTTACCGGTACCTCCGCCAGCAGGTTATTGATCCAGGAAAGCGAGAGATCTCTGCGGTCGAGCTCCGGACCGATGAGAAGACGCAGGTCATCGATATCGCTTGGCTTAAGCGGACGATTTGCGGCGTCGACGCGGTGTGTCACCAGTGCGGACCGCACGACGTCGCGGATGCCGGCGAGCCCGCGCTCCAGAAGGGACAGTGCACGCTCTCTGACGCCGAGCTGATGACCATGGCGCCTGAGTGTCTCGATGGCGTTAAACATGCCGCCGATGGGATTGTTGATTTCGTGCGCCATTCCGGAGGCAAGCCGGCCGAGGCTCGAGAGGCGCTGTTCTTCGGCCACCCGCGCAGCCAGGACCTCCCGTTCGTTCCATGACCGCACCATCATGTTGTAGTGCCTGAACAAGCGACCGAACTCCGAGCTCGGCGGGCCGGTATCCCGATCTGAGATGCAGAGCAGTTCGCCTGACTGCCCGCGCCTGAAATGCGTGGTCAGCAGTTGTACCGGGCGCAGCATTCTGCGGACTGCAATGAAGCCGACAGCGGCGACCAGTACCGTAATGGCGATGTTGGTCGCGACCAACGTCCAGAATACGTCCCGCCGCTCCTTGAAACGGGCGCCGACGTCGAATTGCGTGTAGATCACTCCGATACGACGCCCCTGATCCACCAGGACGCGGCGGACGCCGGCTCGCTCGGCCCGCTCATCCAGCCAGCTATCGTTTGCGCCCGCAAACTGGTCGACGATCGACTTGGGAACGGGAGCAAAGGCCGGCACGGTGCGAGGATCAAAGGAGGCAAGGACGATGCCGTCCGGCTCGGCCACCACCGTTTCGAGGATGCTCAAGCCACGGTACAGCGAGCGAGCGCGGTCGAGGTTGTCGAATGCCTCCCAGGCATCCCCGCGAATCACCGCAGGCATGACCGATGACGACAGTCCGTCGAGGTAGGCGGCGGTCAATTCGCGGAAATGGTGATCTTGGGATTCAGCGAGCCTCTTCAGAACCTGATCGGTGAGCACTACGCCTATGGCGATCATGAGAAGCGCCACTAGTGCAGGGACCTTGATGACGACCGGTAGGTTTGATCTCAGGTCGAAGCGACCGATCATCCGAGGCTCCGAACGTAGTTCATCTTCGCCGCAATCGTGTCGAACAGTGATGGATCGCTCCTGGTGAAGCCATCGAGATGCAACATCTGCAGCACCCGACGGGCCTCTGGATCGGACGACATCCCGACGAACGCCGCCGCCAACTCGTCGACCGAAAGTCCGCTGGGGCGGCTCTTTCCGCACGCCACCGGCGGAAACCCGAGCCATTCTGACCTGCGTAAGACGCGGGTTGGTTTCGTCAACTCGGGCTCGACGCGGCTGAGGACTTCCCAAACGTAGCCGTCCACGGAGCCGCTGTCTGCTAGACCAGATGCGACGGCACGAACGACATTGCGATGACCGTAGGTGAAGAAGTGATGACGGAAGAAATTCTCCGGTTTGGCATGCAAGTCCGTCAGGAGGGCTCGTGTGACGAGGAAACCGGAGTTGCTGTCCGGATCGGAAAACGCGTGGGTGTCGCCTTTGAGATCAACGAAGGACTCGGCCTGGCGGTTGGCATCTACGATCACGTAGGATTCGTAGAGCGGCTGGCCATTCCACAGTGGCACCGCGACAAGTTCTAGTTGGTCCCGAAACTGAACGTATGGGTAGCCACATATCCATGCGGCATCGATTTGCCCATTTACGAGGAGCAGCGTGATCTCCTGGTAGGTGCGGCGCGTAATGATCTGGACTTCTTTGCCCCAAACGCGTTCCAAGTAGGAGCGAAGCGTCGCGAGCAATTCGAGATCGGAAGTCAGCAATACGGGCGTAAGCCCGATCTGAACCGGCCGTGACGAAGCAGCGAGCACAGAGTGCCGATTGTGGATCGTAGCGGCGACCGCCGCTAGTCCCCCCAGCAGGCGACGCCTGCTGACTACACTTCTATTCGCCTGTGATGCAGGGGCCTGCCTTCGACGCAAACCCATGGCGATCCCTCCCGGAGCATCACTGCCCCTTTTTATTGAGAGTATCGAATGGTCTCTGGCGCGGCAACGAATATGACGAGTGTGTGACAAGCGAGAGATTGAGCTCGCTCAAGCAACACCTCATCGGCGCGCGCCTCAGGGACGAGCGGGAGCCCGGCGTCATTCTGTCGTTGACAACCTAGCATAATATCCATAAGTCTGGAAATATGGATACAGAAGAAGCCGTCTTGGCGCTCGCAGCGCTCGCGCAGCCAACCCGGCTGCATGCATTTCGCATTTTGACAAATCACGAGCCGGAGGGTTTGGCCGCCGGGGACTTGGCTCGCGCACTGGAGGTGCCGCAGAACACGCTGTCGGCACACCTCTCGATCCTTTCGCGGGCCGACCTGGTCACGTCGGAACGACACAGCCGGTCTATCGTCTATCGCGCTAATCTGGCCGAATTCCAGAAGGTGGCGCTGTTCCTGCTGCAGGACTGCTGTGGCGGGCGGCCGGAAGTGTGCGCCCCTCTGATCGAAAGCCTTGCGCCTTGCTGTCCTCCGAAAAAGAAAAAGGAGCGAAGCCGTGTCTGACCGTGCTTACAATGTGTTGTTCCTGTGCACCGGCAATACGGCGCGCTCGATCCTAGCGGAATCCATCATGCGCAAGGATGGCGCTGGCCGCTTTCGCTCCTTCTCGGCCGGCAGCCAGCCGAAGGGTGCAGTGAATCCATTCGCTCTGAAGGTCCTAAAGGCCGCCGACTACCCCACCGATGGCTTGCGCTCGAAGAGCTGGTTGGAATTTGCAGCCCCAGATGCGCCGGTCATGGATTTCGTATTCACGGTTTGCGACAACGCTGCCGGCGAGGCGTGCCCGATATGGCCAGGCCAACCCATGACGGCGCACTGGGGGATCGAGGATCCTGCGGCTCTTGAAGGGACGGATATTGAGAAGGAGGCCGCCTTTGTCGCCGCCTTCCGGTATCTGAAGAACCGTATCTCTATCTTTATGAATCTGCCGCTCCGTTCCATTGACCAGTTGTCGCTCACGACGAAGCTGCGCGAGATCGGCAAGCTCGAAGGTAGCACGCACCCTCGCCCGAAGGCCGGCTGATGGACAGTTTTGATCTTTCGCGGCGCCTCGCCGCCGAGGCACTCGGGACGGCCATTCTAGTTGCCACCGTGGTGGGCTCCGGAATTATGGCCGAGACGCTAACGAAGGACGTCGCGCTCGCTCTGCTCTGCAATACCCTGCCGACTGGTGCGATCCTGGTCGTGCTGATCACCGTGCTCGGCCCGATCTCTGGGGCCCATTTCAATCCCGCCGTGACGCTTGTGTTCACTGGGAAACGGGAGCTTCCCGTGCAGGATGCAGCTTTTTACATCGTCGCGCAGATCACGGGCGGTATAGTTGGCACTATGGCAGCGCACCTGATGTTCGGGCTGCCCGTGCTCGAGATCTCGCTGAAGGTCCGAACCGGTGGCGCCCAATGGTTTGCTGAAGCTGTCGCCGCGTTCGGCCTCGTCACAACTATCCTTGCCGGCATCCGCTTTCAACGAAACGCCGTGCCTTGGCTGGTCGGCCTGTACATCACGGCGGCGTATTGGTTCACCGCATCGACCTCCTTCGCCAATCCTGCAGTGGCGATTGCACGCGCACTGACAAATACTTTCGCCGGGATCCGGCCTGTTGACCTTCCTGGCTTTGTCGTCGCCGAGCTCCTCGGCACCATTCTCGCATCACTGCTGATGAACTGGCTGCTCGGCCGTCCGGCGGTACGGGGACCAGTAGCCATTGCAGAGACACCTCGATGACTGTGACCATCTATCACAACCCTGATTGCGGCACCTCCCGGAACACGCTCGCCATGATCCGGCGGAGCGGCGTCGAGCCTGAGATCATCGAATATCTCAAGACGCCACCCTCGCGGGAGAGGCTAAAGGAGCTGATCGTCGCGATGGGGATTCCGGTGCGCGCTTTGCTGCGCGAGAAGGGCACGCCCTACAAAGAGCTCGGCCTCGACGATCCGAAATGGACCGACGACCAACTGCTGGATTTCATGATGGCCCATCCCATCCTGATCAACCGTCCGATCGTGGTCACATCCAAGGGTTCTAGATTGTGCCGGCCCTCGGAAGCCGTACTCGATTTGCTGCCGAACCGGCACATCGGGCGGTTCGTAAAGGAAGACGGCGAGATCATCGAAACGTGAGCTCTACCGCATGCTGACCGGGGCGCTGCCCGGCAAGCTTTCTGACGCGATCGAAGACTTGTTCGTATTCCTAGTGCCTCACGCGTGGGTGGCACGCTCGCTCGATGAAACAAAACGAGCCTGAGTGGGCAATTTAAGACTGCGGAATTGGACGCCGAACGAGCTATCGGGCGTGAAGCTAGTCTGGATCATTCGGCGCACCACAGAACCTTTTCAAAACCTTCGCATCTCCGCAGGCGTACGTCCAGCTCGAGGCGGCGTATCTGGCTCTGACCGCCAATGTCGGCACCGCGGCGACCCAAGAGGCCTCGCTGCGGGGGCAGATTGCCGCGCCCGAGCGCATCATCAAGATCGAGCGCGACATATTGGGCATCCTCAAGAGCCAGTTAGAGGCCGGCCAGGCGGCCAAGGTCGATGTGCTGACCCAGAAAACGGCGCTGGTCCAAATCGAAGAGACTCTGCCGCGGCTGCAGAAGCAGCGTACGCATCCGGCGTAGGCCGCGGTCTGATTGGATTATTCGGGCTGCCAGCGCTTGAGCCAATCCGGATGTTGTTTGTACATCCGGATGAGCTCGATCAGGTTTTCGATACCGAGGTCGGTGCTGATGACGATGGAGCTGGTGCTGGAAGTGCTGGGCCGAGCTCGCCCTCTTGACACGTTTCGGTAGCGGCTGGCATGATCTGCCCGCTCCCCAAGGTGACTTCGTGACTTCCGCATGTCCCTCTAACGCGCTGACGTCTCGTGCTGTGGCCGGCGCCGCGACGCGGACGACTTTTGCCCGAACAGCCGTGCTTCTCTCGGTTGCCCTTCTTTGCCACGCAACGAAGGTGCCTGTGGCCGTCGCGGCCGACGCCTCCTTCATGCAAGCTTGTCTCACGGGGCCGGCGCCACTACCGCGCAGGACTTGCGTCTGCCTGCAAAAGGAACTGACGAAGTCGCTTTCGTCCGACGAGTTCAAAATGGAGATGCTCTCGTTTACGGGCCATTCCGACGAACTCGGGCGTAGGATGGATGCCATGGAGCCGAAAGCGCTGAAGAGCTTCACATCGCGGGTCGCTGCTACCGTCGATCGGTGTCCGCCCTAGGCTTGAAAATCGTAGCCCCCGTCGATTGCGCCGGCGTGTGTAGATTTTCCGGGAGAGGCCATAGGCCCCAGTATACATCTCGATGCACTTCGTCCTATCACCGTCGATCAGACGGTGCGCTTGCCGATTAGTAACTGCAGCACGGCGCCGGACTAAAGTTGTGCTCGACCCTCCCGATGATCTCTTTTGCATAGTCCTTCGCATTGGTTCCGCGCAATGTACGTAGAATGACCGCGCTTATTTCGTCGGCGTTCTCCGCTCGCCCGGGTTCATGCGGTCCGTGCTTCGTTAAGCTTGAGTTCTCGTACCATCTGATCGCGCATCATGAACTTCTGCGGCTTGCCGGTGGCGGTCAACGGAAACTCCGTAACGAATCGGACATGACGTGGGATCTTGAAATGCGCAATCTTGCCCTGGCAAAACGTACGCAATTCCTCCGTCGTGGCTGTCTGTCCAGGCTTGAGGATGACGAATGCGCAGACTTCCTCGCCCAGGCGTTGATCAGGAATCCCGAAGACCTGCACGGCTTGCACCTTGGGATGCCGGATCAGATATTCCTCGACTTCGCGAGGATAGACATTCTCTCCGCCTCGGATGAGCATGTCCTTGAGCCGGCCGACGATATTGCAGAAACCTTCGCGGTCGATTACGGCGAGATCGCCGGAATGCATCCAGCCGGCGTCATCGATCGCTTCCACGGTCAGCGCCTCCTCGCCCCAATAGCCGCGCATCACCGAATAACCTCGCGTGCACAGCTCGCCCACGCTGCCGACCGGAACGATATTTCCGGAGCCGTCTATGATCTTGACCTCGACATGAGGATGAATTCGGCCGACCGTGGTCACCCGGCGTTCGACGGGATCATCGATGCGTGACTGGAACGAGACGGGGCTCGTTTCCGTCATGCCGTACGCGATGGTCACTTCGCGCATATGCTCGACCACTCGCCGCATGATCTCAATCGGGCAGGGCGCGCCCGCCATGATTCCGGTCCGCAGGCTCGACAGATCGTGCTGATCGAACTCCGGATGGTCGAGCATCGCAATGAACATGGTGGGCACGCCATGCAGGGCAGTGCATTTGTGCCGACCGACCGCAGCGAGGGTCGCACCGGCATCGAACGCTTCGCCGGGGAAGACCATGGTCGCGCCTACCGCGGCGCAGGCCAGCACTCCGAGCACCATGCCGAAGCAGTGATAGAGGGGCACAGGAATGCAAAGCCTGTCGGCCGGACCCAGCACCATCGACTTGGCGCAGTAGCGCGCGTTGTTGACGATATTGAAATGAGTGAGAGTGGCGCCTTTCGGCAAGCCGGTCGTTCCGCTGGTAAATTGGATGTTGATGGCGTCGTCGGGATCGAGCGCAACAGCAATCTGTTCGAGCCGGTTGCGATGGCCCGGGCCGGCCAGCCGCTTAAGGTCCGAGAACAGCATGCAGCCGGCCGGCGCGTCGCCATCTCCCAGCACCACCACATGATTCAGGTGAGGAAGTCTGGCCAGCCGCGACCGCCCTTGCGAGGCAACATCGATTTCCGGCGCCAGGCTGCGCAGAATAGCCAGATAATCGGCAGACCTGTGCCCGCGGGCCGTGATCAGCACCTTGCATTGAACCTTGCTGAGCGCGTGCTCGAGTTCCGATGCCTGGTAAGCGGGATTCACGTTGACTAGAATGGCGCCGATGCGGGCTGTTCCGAACTGCACGTACAGCCATTCGGCGCGGTTTGGCGCCCAGATGCCGACACGATCCCCGCGCCGGACGCCCAGCGCAAGCAGGCCGGCGGCTACCTCGTCCGCGCGGTTCTTCAGGTCGTACCAGGATAGAGTGACCTTTTGCTCGACGAAAATCGCAGCTTCGCCCGAACCGTTGCGCGCGCACGCCCGGTCCAGCAGTTGAGGGACGGTCATGAATTTGAGCGCGTCATCCGTATGACCTGAAACGTAGGACAGCTGCCCTTGTGGTCGCAGGCGGTCGTCAGCACCGCCGCGCAGGAAATCAGAGGTAAACGGGTTGCTGCCGGGCGACATCGGTTGCGACGCCTGTCCATTCTGCTCAGAAGTTACGCCAATCCCCGAGCTGTTCGAATGCGTGGGCCGCCCGGTAGATCGTCGCTTCGTTGTAATGTTTGGCAACGAGCATCATGCCGATCGGCAGGCCGTCGCTCATCCCGCAAGGAATGCTCATGGCAGGGTGACCGGTGACATCGAACGGACAGGTGTTAGGCAGCATCTCGAAGCCGCGTTGGCAGTAGTGCGCAAGTGGAGCGTTGGCGGCCGGCAACGGCGTCGCCTTCATGGGCAAGGTTGGCATCAGCAGAAGATCATACCTTGCAAGAACGTCGTCATAGCTCTTGCGCAGAAGTCGCGCGAGGTTCTGCGCCTTGGCGTAGAAGTGGCCGCGATAGTGCTTGATGAAATACTGGCCTGCCATCATGGAAATCTTGAGCGTGCGCGACAGTTCGTTGGCGCGAGCCCGCCAGTTGGCGTGAGCATCAAGCAGACTGGTGGTGTACAACCCCTCCCAGTTAAAGCCCATGCCATTGCCGTGCATCATCTGGACCATCAGGCCCTCGAGCGCAATCGGTGTCCAGATCGCGCCGCCGTCAAGATGCATCGGAATGGACACGTCCTCGACGGTCGCCCCCAGCGAACGCAATCGCTCCGCGCCCTCGCGAACCCTGGCGTCTACGTCCGCTTCGCTCGATGGCCAGCCAAAGCCTTCCGTGATCACCGCAATTCGCATTCCGGCAACTCCGCGGCCAAGCGCCGTCGTGTATTTGTCGACACGGACGTTGTATTGCCGGGGATCGAGGCCATCGGCACCCGCGATCACCTCCAGGAGCAAGGCGTTGTCGGCGACGGTAGCCGTCATCGGGCCGGCGTGATCGATTGTCGCTTCGATCGGCATCACGCCTGTGTAGGGCACCAGGCCATGGGTCGCCTTCATCCCGTAACAACCCGACCAGCACGAGGGCATCCGGATCGATCCGCCCTGATCGCCCCCTATCGCCATCTCCACTTCACCTGCCCCGACCAGTGCGCCGCACCCCGACGAAGACCCTCCGGCTGCATAGCCGTGCTTGTACGGATTGTGCACGGGCCCCAACGCCGACGTATGGCTACCGCCGGAGAGGCAGAAATATTCGCAATGCGCCTTGCCGACGATGGTGCCTCCGGCATCGAGGATGCGGGTAGCCAGCGTGGCGTCGACGTCGGGCACGTAACCTTCGAGGGTCGATGCGCCGTTCATCATCGGCACGCCGGCAAGACAGATGTTGTCCTTCAACACCACCTTCTTGCCGGAGAGCGGCCCATGCGCCGCGCCCCGGACTTCCGCCTTCACTGCCCAGGCATTCATCGGATTTTCGCTCGCGCCCGGACGGTAACCCGGCGTCCGGGGATATCGGACCGGCGGCAGATAGTCGGGCAGCTGATTCACGCGGTCGTAGGACGAAAAGGTCCCTTCAAGTACCTCGAGATATTCGGCGACCTCGCTTGCCGACATGTTCATGTGCAGGGAGGCGACGATCTCCTGCATTTGATCGAGGGTTGGCCGTTTGACGGTCGACATGGCTCCTCCGGGAGATACAAAGCCTCTTGCGTCCGCTTGCACCGCGGCCGGCACAGGCTTCGCAACAGGTTGCACACGGTTCACGACTGGCGAGGGCATCTGGGGGCGCTTTTGCTCGTTGGTTGGAATAGAGCGACTTGCTTTTCCGGCCCTGGGCGCGCCGAGCCCGACAAGTTCGGCAATTGCCCCTCCGCGCACCGCGGGGGCGTCAAGTTCGCGTGTGATCTGCCCGCGTTCCACCAGCACGAGGCGGCTCGCCACATCCAGCACGAGTTCGAGGTTCTGTTCGACGATGAGCATCGAGAGCCGCTGCTCGCGCCGGAGCGCAGCAAGAACCGTCCCGATTTCCTGCACGATCGACGGCTGAATGCCTTCGGACGGCTCATCCAGCAGCAGCAACCACGGAGAGGGCATCAGCGCCCGGGCAAGCGCCAGAATTTGTTGTTCGCCGCCCGACAGCGCGCCACCCCGCCGATCGAGCAGCCGCGCGAGCTTTGGAAAAATCCCGAGCACACGGTCGATCGCGTGCTCCTCCGTCTCTCCGGAATCCGCCGTCCAGGCGAGGCGCAAATTGTCGCGAGCGCTCAGGCCGGCCAGGATGCCGCGGCCCTGCGGCACATAGCCAATTCCGAGTCTGCTCCGCTCGTGCGCGGGCCAGCTCGTCACATCGACACCATCAATCGTGACCCGACCACCAGTCGCGGGCAGAAGACCCATGATGGTGCGCAGCAATGTCGTCTTTCCCATGCCGTTGTGGCCGACGATGCCGATCGCTTCTCCTTCGCGCAGCTGCAAGGAGACTCCGCGAAGCACCGGCACGTCCCGGTAACCGGAGCGCAGATCGGACACATCCAGGACGACATCAGTCCCCGATTCCTGGGATATACTGCCGTCAACGATTTCGGCGCTCCCCGGCATCATCGCGTACGACTCCCCAGATAAACTTCGCGGACACGGGGGTCATTGAGCACCTGGTCCGCGCTACCTTGCACCAGGATGGTACCCTGGTTAAATACAGTGATCTCGGCCTCGAGCATCCGAACGAAGTGCATGTCGTGATCGACCACGATCAGCGCCGCATTCCGGTTTATGTTGCGAATGATCCCGACGATTCTCTCCACCTCCTGGCCGGTCACGCCGGCCGCCGGCTCGTCCAGCAGTATCAGCCACGGCTTGTTGGCAAGGACCATACCGATTTCGACAAGTTGCCGCTGCCCATGCGCAAGCTCGTTCAACTGCCGGCGCGCGATCGACTGCAGTGCCAGCTCGGTAACGATCTCCTCGACGATGCCCTCGGCGCCATCCGGATTGGTTCGCGACGCGGAGAGCCACAGGTTTTCCTCCGTGGTCAGCCCGCTCATGACCGAGGGTACCTGCGTTTTCACGCCGACGCCCAGCCGCATGATCCGGTATGTCGGCCAATTGGTAACTTCCTCACCGCGGATCAACACCCGTCCGCTTGATTCCGCGCCGCGCAATTGTCCCGTGATCGACTTGAAGAAGGTACTCTTGCCGGCTCCATTCGGGCCGATCAGGCAACGCAACTCGCGCTCGCGCAGCACGAAATTCACGTTGTTGACCGCAGATACTCCCCCGAAGTGTACGGACAGATCGCTTGTCTCAACCGCAATCTCATTCATTGTTCAGCTTCCTTGACGCGAAGCCGCCGCCGGCTCGTTCCTCGCGCGTGACGTCGATAAGCCTGCAACTGCGCCAAGCGCCGCCGCCAGGCGACAAAAGCCGGCGCGAAACCGCGCGGGATCAGCAGCACGACGAGGATCAGAATTGCACCCAGCACCAGCGAGTTGTCGATCGCGGTCTGCATTCCCAGCGCGATCTTCAGAGTTCCCAGGAGCACGGCGCCGATCATCGGGCCGACGAGAGTACCGACGCCACCGACGATGACCCAGATGATCACTTCGGCTGATTGTCCAAGACTGAAAACGCTGGGGGTCACGATTTCCGCCCAGTTCGCGAACAGGCAGCCGGCAAGACCGGCAAGGCCCCCGCAGATCGAAAACATCGCGGTTTTCAGCGCGGGGACGTTGTAGCCCAAGAGCTCCATCCGGCTTTCGTTCTCGCGTATGCCGACGAGCGACCGCCCGAAGGCGCTTCCCAGTATGAAACGGGCCAGCAGATAGCTGCCAAGCAGGCAGGCGATCACGACGTAGTAGTAAGGCGTGCCATATATCTGTGCCGCAGGGTCGCCGGGAATATTCATGATGGGAAATGCGGGAATGCCGTTGAAGCCTCCCAGTCGCGCATTGCCTATCCGGTAAGCATCGCCTGCAGTCGCATTCATGAACCGGTTCAGGATCAAGGCAACGACCAGCGTTATCACACCGAGATAGACATCGCTGATCCGACCGTAGAACATCATCGCGCCGATAATCGCCGCGACCACCATCGGCACGACAATCGCCATCAGGATGGGAACGGTACTCTCGCCGACGTTGAAGGAGGCGATTGCGTAGGTATAGGCGCCAAGCCCGAAATACGCGGCGTGCCCGAAGCTCAGGATCCCGGCGTAGCCCCACATCAGTCCAAGCGACAGCGCAAACAGCGCCCAGATGGCAAGAAGGGTCGGCGTGTTGGTTTCGCTTACCAGGGGCAATAGCAGGAGCAGCGCGGCAAACGCCCCAAACCAATTCCATCGGATGCGGCCAACACCAAAGCCAGAGCTTGTCATGTCGAATTACGGAAAAACCGGCCGGTAACTCCCTGTGGCATGAGCCGCAAGAGCAGGATGGCAAGCGCGAGCATCGCGATTTCCCCAACGACCGGCGTTGAAGCGAACGAGACGACCTGGTTGACGGTCCCAAACAGGCCGGCCGTCGTTAGAGTGCCGGCCACTACCGCGGCGCCGCCGGTGATCACCGTGATGAACGCCTTTGCTATGTAGGCGCCCCCCGCGGACGGCAGCAGGCCGGTCAGCGGTGCAAGCACGCCGCCGGCAAGGCCCGAAAGGGCCGCGCCAGCCGTGAAGGTGAGCATGTAGATCGTGCGCGGATTGTGGCCGAGGGCGGCAACAATATCGGGACCCAGCATCGCACCGCGCGCGATCAGGCCCACACGCGTGTAGCGCAGCACCAGCCACATGCTCAGCAGCAGCATGATCGTGACACCGATGATGAAGATGTTATACCCGCCCATCTGATAGCGTCCGATCTGGTACCCGGGGATCGGGGCGGGCACGCTCACCGCGGTATTGCCGAAAATCAGCGTCACCAGCCCGATCAGAAGGAGGCTCAAGCCCCAGGTGGCGAGCATGGTGTCGATCATCCGGCCATAGAGAAACCGCACGATCAATCGCTCGACCAAAAGCCCGATCGCGCCGACCACGATCGGCGCGATCACGAGCATGGCCACGTAGATGTTAATGCCCGCCTTCGACGAGGCAATCGTCGCGTAGCCGCCGAGCATGACGAATTCCCCATGTGCGAGATTGATGACCCGCATCATGCCGAACACGACCGCCAGCCCCGCGCTGATCAGCGCGAGGAAGGCGATCATGTAGAGAATCTCGAGTAGGACGACGGCCAGGTAGTCCATGCACTCACAACTTCCGTGTCGTTTCTTCGAAGGCCGGCAAGCACGACCGACGCCGCCCGGCGCAGCCGGCTAGATATTCACCTCGAACTGCTTGTTCTCGTCCGGGTTCTTCGAGAGGTCGCAGTATCGCGCAGTGTCCGAGGGCGGCCGCTGCTTGGCGGTTTCGATGATGCTGAGCTTCTGGTCCTTGACCAGCATCAGGCGGATGTCGAGCGAGGCGTGGTGGGTTTTGGGTTCGATCACCACCTGGCCCGCGGGCCCGTCCACCTTGGCTCCCGACTCGATGACCTTGAGCACCGCTTCGCGCTCGATCGAGCCGGCCTGCTTGACGCATTCGGCCCAAAGCTTGATGCCGTGATATTGGGACACCGCGATTTCGTGAACGATCTTGGTGTCGCCGAACTTCTTCTGCCAGCGCGCCAGGAAGTCCTTGTTGGCGGCGTCGGGAATCGCCTGGCTGTAGTTTCCGGCAATCAGGATGCCGTCGCCCTCCGCCGCGGACAATGCGAGATGCTCGTTGCCGACGCCGAAGGTCGTGGAGGTGAGGGGGATCTTCTTGTTCATGCCGGAGGCGGCCCATTGGCGGTAAAACGCCATGTGCGATCCGCCGACCAGTGCGGAGACGACGAAATTGGGCGCCGCTTCCTGGATCTTGGCGATCGTCGAGCCGAAGTCTGCGATGTCGAGCGGGAAGAAATCGGTCTTGACGACCGTACCCTTGCGCTCCTCGACGTAGTGGGCGACCCATTTGGCGGTGATCTGGCCGTAATTGTAGTCGGCGGCAATGGTGTAGATCTTGTTGCCCCACTTCTTCATGGCGAAGTCGATAATGGGCTCGACGGCCTGGGCCGGCGTCGTCCCGGTGATGACGCAGTTGCGATCACAGACGCCGCCCTCGTAGAGCACGTTGTAGAAGTACAGCGTGTTGGCGCGGCGGAATGTCTGCCGGATCGCTTCGCGGGATGCCGAGGTGATTCCGGCGTGAACCACATCCACCTTGTCCTCGCGCACCAGCTGCTGGGCATATTTGGTGTAGAGCGCGATGTCCGACTGGCTGTCGTACTGCTTGAGGTCGATCTTGCGCCCGAGCAAGCCGCCTGCATCGTTGATCTCCTCGACCGCCATCGCGGTCGCCATCACCATCGGTTTGCCGTAGATGTCGAGCAGACCCGAATTGTCGAGGATCGAGCCGAGCTTGATCGGAGAGCCCTGAGCCGGAGCGGGGAATGAAAATCCGGCGGCCAGCGCCGTTGAGCCTGCGGCGGTCAGTAGTTGCCTGCGAGATATTGCCAAGACGCGCTCCTTTTGAATGAGGAAGAGGGGAAACTATTGTTTGGGAGTCCGCTTGGGCGGAGCGGGTTCGGCGTCCACGTGCGGACCGGGCGACATCGACACGGCCGATGAAAGATCGAGACCGATGGAATCCCCGATGTTTCGCAGGGCGGGAAGCTGAAGCGCCATGGCGAGGATGGAGTCCATGACCTGATTGACCGGCGGCTTGTTCGAATCCGACGTCGCAGTCGTACCCGGCGCGCCGCCAAGACCGCTGATCTGGTGAATGCGGATGGATTCGATCTTCTCCGCGGGTTTCATCATCTCGGCGACGATGGCGGGCAGCTTGTCCAGCCGGTACTGCTCCAGCCTGAGGCGGTTGACCGTCTCGCTGCGCGAATTCTCCGCATTGATCAGGGCGCGCTCGCCTTCGGATTGGGCCAGCATCCGCACCCGGTCGGCCTCCGCCTTGGTGTTCATCGCCTCGGATTCGGCCCGGATGCGGCGCAGCAGCACGCCTGCGGCGGTCTCGGCCTTCGCCGATTCGACCGCGGCTTCCTCCTCCACCCGTTTCAGCGAGAGTTCATGAGAGCGCGCGGCGACCGCGAGCTCCCGGTCCGTCTGAACCTGCTCCTGGGCCTGAATGACGTCGCTGCGCGCGAGCTCGGCTTGCGCGTGAGCCTTGGCTTCCTCGACCTGCTTGGCGGCGAGCCGGATCGCGCTGTCGACCTTCTTCAGCTCAAGGTTGAGCTGGGAGTCGATTTCGATCTTTCGCAGCTCGCTCTTCTTGGAAAGCTCCATCGCGCTGGTCTGGCGTTCCCTGCCGATACGCGCTTCCTCAGATGCGGTGAGCGCATCTTCCCTGGCCTTCGCGGCTTCAGAATCGCTCGATGCCTTCATCTTCTCGATCTCGAGACGCTGGGCCATCTGGGCCTGTTCCTCCTCCATGCTGAGGAGGAGCCGGCGCTTGGTCGCGTCGAGCTGCGTCTGCCGAACCGACGTATCGGCATCAGCCTCGATCTCGGCGCGCTTCTTCTTGTTGACGGCAATGATCTCGGCGAGCTTGCGCATGCCTACGGCGTTGAAGGCGTTGTTCTCGTCGAAAGCCGAAAACGCGGACTGGTCGAGCCGGGTCAGCGACACTGAATCGAGCAGGATGCCGTTCTGGCCCAGATTGTCCCGCAACTGCTCGGCGATCTGATGGGCAAACTCGGCGCGCCGCTCGTGCAGGGCGTCCATCGTTTGGCGGCCGGCGACTGCCTGAATGGCATCGATGAAGCGGCCTTCCAGCAGGTTGCGGATGCCGTCCGGATTGAGCGATTTCGCGCCGAGCGCCTGGGCTGCCGTGGCGATGCCCTCGGGCGTCGGCAGGACACGCACGTAGAATTCGAACTCCACGTCGACCCGCATCCGGTCTTCGGTGATGAGAGATTTCTCGCCAGCGCGCCGAACCTCGATGCGCAGCGTGCGCATGTTGACTTCTTCGACGCGGTGCAGAAACGGCAAGGCCACGCAGCCGCCGGAGACGATGATACGCTGACCGCCGAAGCCCGTTCTGACCAATGCGAGATCGCGGGTCGATTTTCGGTAGAAGCGGTTCAGGAAGGTGACGGCGAGGCCGATGACGATGATCGCGGCCACAACCGCGATCAGCACGCTCAGGATGATCATGCACCCTCCCCTGGGTGGCCGTTACAATCGCAGCAAAGCAGAATTACTTGAAAAGTCAAGTAATGCCACGGAAGGTCTGGCAGACATGCAGATTGGCGGCGAGCCTCCGCCCGGATGGAGGGATCGCACCGCGGCGGGGCAACGCTGGTCGCGCGCCGCCGATATCTGTTTGAGGTTTGAAAGCGCCGGCGCGTCAGCCGGTGCGCTGGATCAGATCACCCAGCAGGCGCCTCAGCGCCTCGGTCTGCCGGTCCCCATAGCCTTCCACCAACTCCGCCTGGTGCTGATTGGCCAGCCGATTGAGACGCTCGTTGACCGCACGGCCATGCTCGGAGATGAAGATCAGAACGCGCCGGCCGTCCTTTGGATCAGCCCGGCGATACACCAGTGCGTCCGAGATCATCCGGTCGATCATCTTCGTCAGCGTCGGATGATTGAGCAGGGCCGCCCGGGTCAAATCGCTCATGGAGCGGCCGTTTTTCTCGCTCAGCAGCGAAAGGATCCGCCACTGCTCGACCGGCACGCCCTCGCCGCTGAATTCGTCATCCAGCTGCTTCTGAACCTGGCGATTTGCCTGTGCCAGTAAATAGGCAATGCGTTCGCTAAGAGGGCGTGTGCGTGCCATGAGGATGAGCACCGAATCCGAAAATCGTTCAGTTGTAGCCTTGATAGGGCTTGCTACGGTTAGTCGACAAGTGAAATATTATTGGGCCGGGCCCGGTGCTCGTACGGAGGGGGTCATGATTGCCGTGAACGAAACTCCGATCGGAGCGCGTGCCCCTTTGCCCAATTTTGCGGTGCAACGCGCCGATGGCTTCGACCCCTCGCGATTGCGATCGTCTCGTCCTTCCGATCGCCTGAAGATAGCGATGCTGGTCCCGCTGAGCGGCCCGGCCGGGCTGTGGGGCCCGTCCTGCCAGACAAGTGCCCGGCTCGGATGTCAGGAAATAAACGCGGCCGGCGGAATCCTCGGGCGCGAGGTCGAACTGATATTTGCGGATGCAGGCGGGGATCCCGATACGATTGCGGCCGACACGCTCGATCTGTTCGCCGAAACCGGCGCCGAAGCAATTGTCGGCATGCACATCAGCGCGGTGCGCCAGGCCCTGGTGCGGGCACTGCGCGGCCGCGTCCCCTATGTCTACACTCCGGTCTACGAGGGCGGCGAAAACTCGTTCGGCGTTTTCCTGATCGGCGAGACGCCGCCCCAGCAGCTCAAGCCGTCGATCAACTGGCTTGCCGAGAACCGCAGGGTGCGCCGCTGGTTTCTCATCGGCAACGACTACGTTTGGCCACGCCGCACGCATCACGCGGCAGAACGCTACGTCAAGGCCACTGGAGGTCAGATCGTAGGTCTGAGTTATCTGCCGTTCGGTTGCGTTGATCACGAGCCCTACCTTGAGCAGATCAGGCGGGAGAAGCCTGACGCCGTGCTCGTTTCGATGGTTGGTACTGATTGTGTAACCTTCAATCGCGCCTTCGCTCAGAAGGGGCTGACCTCCATCCTGCGACTCTCGACGGCATGCGAAGAAAACGCGTTATTGGGCATCGGCGCTCGAAATTCTGACAACCTTTACTTCACTACGGGTTATCTGTCCGAACTAGACACACCATACAATCAGGCTTTTCTCGATCGTTATCAGGCCAGCTTCGGTATGGATGCGCCGGTCCCAAACACGATCGGCCAATCCTGCTACGAGGGCTTGCGGCTCTTTGCCGAGCTCTCACGGAAGGCTCGTTCCGTCCGGGTCGGCGCGCTTTCGGAAGCTGCGGAGGGATTGAGCTACAACAGCGCCCGCGGCCGGGTCACCATGCGCTCCCGCCATCTCTATTCCGACATGTATCTCGCCCAGGCGGACCGGCTGCGTTTTAAGGTGGTGGCGCATTTTCCGGCAGCGGCCCAATGAGGGCTTGCGCGAGGGCCTAGGCGGACCGGCCAGGCGCTTGCGGTGAGACCGTCGCCACGGCAAGCTCTCCACCGTCCCGTTGCCGGAACGCCCACCGAAGGGCCACACAACGCAACCATCATCTCATTGAGGCCGCTCGTATTGAAGTCGTTAACGCGACTGCGGAATCCCTGCCGTTCCCCGACGATTCCTTCGACAAGGTGCTGTGCGTCCATGTGCTCTACTTCTGGAGAGATCTCGACAGGTGTCTGAGGGAGACCGCTCGCGTCTTAACGCCGGGCGGCCGTTTGGGTTTGTTATTCCGGACTAAAGCCGACTTGGTCGCCGTTGCGTCGTTTCCACCCGAAATCTACCGCTTTCCGGCGCTCGCTGAAGTGGCGGCAGCTCTCGAACAGGCGGACCTCGATCTCCAGGCCGCGCGCGATTGCACGAATGAGCCTGTCCTCCTGTTGGCCGAGAAACTGCGCGCTTAGAATGGCAACATGCGTGGAGATCTCTCAAGCACGCGAGGCGAGAGGCTTTCTGGCGGCTACCGCGATGAAGGCCGCGCCGAATGTTGTCGCGCGACCGAGCCAGCCGTCGGCTGGTGCCAGCATCCGCGCGGCGAGCGCGCTGGGAGGATAGTAGGCGGTGCCGCGAACCGCCGTCACCTCGAGGCCGGCGGCCTCGATCGATGAACGAAGTTCCGCAGCCGTCCTGAACGTCGCGGCGCGCCAGACCGGGTTTCCAAGCCGGCCTCGAATGCGGCGCTGCATGGCCCACAAGCTCCAGCGTCCGAGGTCGCCGATGACCAACCTCCCGCCTGGCTTTAGAACGCGCGCCATTTCTGCGATCGCTTGCGCGGCATCCTGGATGAAGCAAAGGCTCGCGACCGCAAGAACGACGTCAAACGCGTCGCGCCGAAAAGGTAATGTCTCGCCCTTGCCCTTGAGCAGCATCAGCGGGACGGCTTCGCGTTCGGCCCGTCGTCGGGCCGCCGCAATCATGGCTGCATCGGCATCAAGGCCGGTCACCCTGGCTCCTCGTTGGGCCAGGACCGCGGAGAGTGCGCCATCACCGCAGCCGATATCCAGCAGCATTTGGTCCGCGACGGGACCGAGCAGTTCAAGAAGAAGTGCTTGCTCCAGCCCGTCGGTAATCAGACCGAGCCTGCTTGACCGCCAGTGCAGATAGGAACCGGTCAATCCGTCTGCTGATGCAACCATGGCTCGTCACTTCATGGCGACTAACCGCTCGACAACCTGATCGATCTCATCGCTCGTCGTCATGCGCCCGAGGCTGAATCGGATTGCTCCCATTCCAATTTTCTCCGGCACGCCCATCGCGGCAAGAACGGGCGAGAGCTCGATCCGTCCCGAGTGGCACGCCGAACCAGTCGATGCCGCGACATCGCTGAGTTGTCCCATGATATCCGCACCGATCTTGCCGACAAACGACACGTTGAGGGTGTTGGGCAAACGATGTGTCGCATGGCCATTGAGCACGACGTGATCGCCGAAACGATCTTGCAGCGCATGCCAGAATCCATCACGCAGAGCCCGGACGCGGTCCATGGGAGCGATGTCCTGCCCCAATGCGGATGCTGCTCCGAGCCCAACCGCGAGCAATGCGCTCTCCGTCCCGGCACGGCGGCCCAGCTCATGACCAGCACCGTGGATCAACGGCTCCAATTCGAGGCCGCCGCGCACGTAGAGTGCACCGACACCTTTCGGCGCGTAGAGCTTGTGACCGGCGATCGACAGCATATCCACGCCGAGCTCGTTGATCTTGGTCGCGATTTTCCCAACCGATTGCGCTGCATCCGTGTGAAAGCGGATTCCATGCTCCCGCGCGATCGCGCCAATCTCCTCAATCGGCTGGGTGGTGCCGACCTCGTTATTGGCGTGCATGATGCTGATCAGGGTCGTCTGCGGAGTGATAGCGCGACCGACGTCCTCCGGATCGACGCTGCCCGTCCGGTCCACCGGGACATAAGTAATCGAGGCGCCGAGTCGCTCGAGAAATTGGCAAGGAGCAAGAACAGCGGGATGCTCGATCGCGGAGGTGATGATGTGCGTTCCTTTGCGATTCAACGCAAAGAACGTGCCCTTGATTGCCAGATTATTTGCTTCGCTGCCGCCGCTGGTAAACACGATCTCATCGGGCGCGGCGCCGAGCAGCGCGGCGACCTGGCCGCGGGCGCACTCCAAGGCGGCCTTGGCCGGCGTGCTCGCCCAATGCCCGCTCGATGGGTTGCCGAAGGCCTCCTTCAGGAACGGTTGCATCGCCGCCGCGACTGTTGGATCGACGGGCGTGCTCGCGTTGTAGTCGAGATAAATCGGCGGCATGCTGAGCTCCTCGGGCGGTTCAGAACACCAATACCTTCTCGGCGGAAGCGGTAAGGGTCGCGAGTTCGGCCATGGTGCTGCGTCGCATGCCACTGAGTATCTCGGCATCGGAGAGCCCGCGGGCGTCCATGCAGGTGCCGCAAAGCAGGATTTGTCCTTTTCCCACGAGAACGCCCTTCAGCATGCGCTCCACATTGTAGTAGCCCTCCGGGGTCTTCTGGCCCGACTTCGCCGCCACTACCGCGTCGGCCATCAAGAAGACCGTCACCTTGATCGCCGGATCGCTCTTCGCGAGAGCGAGAGCGAGGCGCAAGCCGTTGTAAATCCGCTCGGTGCCGTAGGGCGGGTCGTTCAGTATCAGCAGAACCTCCACGGGCGTTCCCTTTCCCAACCAAGCGAGATTGAAGCGAGGCAGACGAGTTAGTCGCCGAGAATGCGCCGCCGATCTTCGAATTCAGCCTTGTCTATTTCGCCGCGCGCGAAACGCTCCTTGAGGATATCGAGCGGTGTGCGGGCGGGCGGCAATTGGTGCGGTGGATACGCCCCTTGCCACGGCCCGCCGAGCCAGCGAACGAGGATGACGACGAGGGCAACCAGGACTGCGAGAAACAGGATCATGAACAACGGACCGAAGATCATGGCGTACCATCCTCCGCCCCACCCCATCATGTGCGGACCCCAACCGTAGTAGCGCTCAATGTCTGACGGCGTCTGCGCCTGCGCCCATACTGCCCCAGGTAGGAGGGAAAGAGCGGTGACCGTTTGGACCAAGACTTTCTGCATCGGCTTGCTCCATCATTGAGGAAACCCAACTCTACTCCGCCGCTCGGCTCGCTCTTTGCGCGAGGTCAAGCGAATCCGCCGCACGTTCCCGCATGAACACCGCCACGACAGCGCCGGACGTGAACGTCAGGGCGGCGATGGAAGCGATCGCCGCTGAAAGTCCGAATCTGTCCGCGATGATGCCGGCCGACAGCGCCCCGATCGCGTAGCCGAGATCCCGCCAGAAGCGGTAGACGCTGAGCGAGCGCGCGCGCCAACCTGGATGCGAGGCGTCGGACACGGCGGCGATCAAGCTCGGGTACACCATGGCCGTGCCAAGTCCGAGCAACAGGCTGCCGGCGAGCCACCACTCGAAATGACTGGTTGCCCCGGTCAGGAACAAGCCCGCGGCCTGCACCCACATGCCGGCGACGATCAGGCCCTTGCGGCCCCAGCGGTCGGACAGGGGACCGGTGACGACCTGGAGAATGCCCCATGTCGCTGGATAGACCGCCTTCAATATGCCGATCCGATCGACGGCCAGACCGAACGAGACGAAGAACAGCGGAAAGATGCCCCAGCTCATGCCGTCGTTGAGGTTGTTCACCAGCCCGGCCTGCGATGCGGCAAACAGGTTGCGATCCCTGAACGATGTGAGAACGAAGATCTCCCGAAAACTGAGCGGAGATGCTTGACGAGCATGCGCCGCGGTCTCCAACCGGACGTGCTCGCGGGTGTCGCGTACCAACAGGATCGAGAGCCCGGCGCCGAGGATCGCATAGGCCCTGTCTCTTATACACATCTAGATGTGTATAAGAGACAGCCGTACTCCGACGCAAGATATCCAGTGAGATAGGCGGTCACGCCGACCGCAAGATATCCGGCGAACTCGTTCAGACCCACGGCCAGGCCGCGCGACTTCGGTCCGACGAGATCGATCTTCATGATCACCGTCATTGACCAGGCAAGGCCCTGATTGATGCCGAGAAGGGCATTGGCGGCGATCACCCACTCCCAGCTTGGCGCCCACATGATCATGAAAGGCACCGGAAGGCCGACCAGCCACCCGAGAACCAGAACCCGCTTGCGCCCCCAGCTATCGGCGAGTTGGCCCGAGATCAGGTTGGCGAACGCCTTGATCAAGCCGAAGCTGACGATGAACGAAGTGATCATCGTCGTGGACTCGATATGGAAAATTTCGGAACCGATCAGAGGCACGACGGTTCGCTCGATCCCGACCATTCCGCCTACGAAGGCGTTGATCAGAACAAGCAGAGCGAACTGCGGCCAGTTTTCCTTCAGACCCAACCTGACCGAAGAGGCAGCTTGTGGGGCGGACAACGCTTCGCTCATGCCGTCAGGCCGCAGCGGCCGTGACGCCTGAATTGGCGGCTCTGATCTTCGCGGCCTCCGGCGGCGCCGGCGGAATCTCGGCGACCATGAATCGGACAAACTCGGCCTCGTCCTCGATCATCAAGGCCTGGTTGTGCCGCTTCTCGAAGCCGATGGTGGACCAGGGCTTGCCACTCAGCCGGCGACCGCAGACCGAGCCCGCATAGGCGCCGGGCAATACCTCAACGTAGTCCGGCAGGCCCTTCAGCTTGCGCACGCTGCGAAACAGTTGTTTTGCGCCGTCTTCGGCGCTGGCGGCGAGTTCTGTACGGCCGAGATCGCCGACCATCAGGGTGTGGCCGGTCAGGACAAACCAGGGTTCGTCGGCGCGCGTCCGGTCCGTCACCAGAATGCAGATGTGCTCGGGTGTGTGACCCGGGGTGTGGAGAACGGTCGCCGTGACGTTGCCGAGCGGAAGGACGTCGCCGTCGCCCGCACCTTTGAATGGAAACGATACGTTCGCGGCCGACGAGAGCACATAGGCCGCCCCTGCTGCGTCGGCGAGAGCCCTCCCCGCCGAGAGATGGTCGGCATGGACATGGGTGTCGATGACAAAGTGAATGCGCATGCCGGCATTGTCGGCGGCTTGCAGATAGGGCTGGATATCGCCGACGGGATCGACGACCGCGCCGGTTGCCTTGCCGCCGCAACCGAAGAGGTACGAGATGCCGACGGGATCGCTATGCAAGAACTGGCGGAGGATCATGGACTTGCACTCCTCTCTCAGAGCGGCTAGATAACATTCAATCGATCGGCTGAATGATATATTCAGGAGCTGCCGTGTCAAGTACCGGACCGAAACACGCGATCTATGAGAACCTCGCCGAGGTGGCGCAGGCGCTGGGCCATCCGCATCGGCTTGAGCTGTTGGAGCATCTCGCCCAGGGGGTGCGCAGCGTCGAGGACCTATCGGTCCGCGCCCATCTGACGTTCGCCAACACGTCCCGCCATCTGCGGATCCTCAGGCGCGCGCGCCTCGTCGAGACGGAGCGCCGCGGCAAACATGTTCTCTATCACCTGGCCGGCGACACCGAGGTGGTCACGCTGATCAAGGCGCTGGGCCGCGTTGGCGAACGGAATGTTGCCGAGATCGGCCGCGTCGTGACCGATTACTTTCACGCCCGCGATGCACTCGAACCGGTCTTACGCGACGAGCTGGTCGCGAGATTGCACGCCGATCTGGTCACGGTGCTCGACGTGCGCCCCGAAGACGAGTTCGCGCTGGGCCATCTTCCGGGCGCTCTCAACATTCCACTTGCCGAACTGGAGCGACGCTTGGGCGAACTTCCCAAAGGTCGCGAGGTGATCGCCTACTGCCGCGGTCCCTATTGCGTCCTTTCGTTCGAAGCCGTCGCCGCACTCCGGGCGCGAGGCTATCGCGTCCGGCGACTCGAGGACGGCTACCCCGAATGGAAAGCCGCCGGCCTGCCGGTCGAATCCGTCGCTTGACACAAGCGGATCCGGTGCATCATGGATGATGAGCTTCATCGCGCAGAAGCCGCGTGGCCGATTGTTAGCCTCAAGGACCACAAAGCGTCCTCGGTGTTCCGGCCGGAGGCGCTGCTGAGAGAGGCTCGGCGGCAGAGACAGTTGCCGCTCGTCGCTGTCCCCGAAATCTGCATGCTCGATCCGGACGGTGATGTCGTCCGTCACCTCAAGCGGACCGGCGCCGGCCGCACCCATCAAGGTTGGGCCTGCTACCACACCGAGCTTCTTGCTTTCGATCTCGACGGCGTCGGCGAGGTCGGCATCGTCGGCTGCGCCGTCGGCGCACCGTTCGCCGTGCTGGTCGCCGAGCAGCTCTTCGCGTCAGGCTGCCGGCTGCTCGTGAGCGTCACGTCCGCCGGACAAATCACCGCAGTCGGACCCACGCCATACTTCGTCCTGATCGAGCGCGCGCTGCGCGACGAAGGAACGAGCTATCACTATCTACCGGGCTCCACGTTCGCCGAAGCACCCGACGCGCCGCTCCTCGCACGGGTCGAGCAGGCCGGGCGGGCTCTGCCGGGCATCACGCTGCATCGGGGCGCGACGTGGACGACGGACGCCCCCTACCGCGAAACCCAAGCAGCGATCACGCGTGCGCGCGATCTGGGAGTGCTTGCCGTCGAGATGGAAGCCGCCGCTCTCTATGCCTTAAGCGCGGCGAGCGGCCGGCCCGTCGTCTGCTTCGCGCACGTCACGAATGCGATGGCGCAGACGGAAGGCGACTTCGAGAAGGGCGAGGCCGACGGCGCAAAAGCGACGCTTGCGGTCGTAGCCACCGCGGCTCGCGGCTGGCGAAGCTAGTGGCGAGCGAGCTGCCCTCACGGACAAAGCCAGCCAACAAGCCTCGAAACAAGTTTACCTGGAGCGGACGCTCAAACCACCACGGCGATGTCTTTGCAAATAGACCCGCATGTTGCTACGCAGTTGTCGTCCGCAATGCGACCTTGAACTCCTGGCCCCACTCTCAGACGGTCCGTTCTTGCTCGCCCTGATATCCTTATTTGCGACGCGCATCGGCTCGACATGTACTAATTGATCTCTGCGCCGTATCTCATGGGGTGAAGATAAAGCAACGGGGAAAAAGCCGCGGTTCCAACGACGCCACCTAATTCGCAAGCGTCGCAACTGCTCGATTCTGTCGCACCACGGCCCGAACCCGGGTCAAAAATCTCTGTTGAGCCGGCGGTAGTTGCTCCGGAGCGCGCCGCTTGGTGTCGCCTCCCTGCTCGCGGTACGGCGGCGGTTCTCGCCCAAGCTCAGCACCAGTCGACTGCGGCCACCGATCGCTCGATAAAAAAATCGCCTCGAGAAGTCGTCGTTGGGCGCGATCAGCCCCTTCACCGGCTTCGGGCGCCGCCGCCGGGCCGCGGAGATTGCCTAATCGGCCGGCGCGGCCAGGCTACGAAGATAGAGGTTGGTCATCGCAAGCTCCTTCAATTTTGCGCTGGTGCATCCGCTCAAGTGCAGGTGTACTGTGCCATCATCCCAGCGTCTTCGTGTTCGAGGATGTGGCAATGGTACATGAAGGGATGTTCGCGTGTCGCCGGCTTCGTAAACTTGACCAATAGCTCGGCCTTGCCTTCCACCAAGACGACATCCTTCCAGCCCGCCAGATGATCCGGAGGCGGCTTGTCGTCCAAATAAAGAACTCGGAACAACGCACCATGCACGTGGAAGGGATGCGCCATTCCGACGGATGTGATCTCCCAGATTTCGCTCGTCCCCAGTTTGGTCTCCACGTCGATCCTGTTCGGATCGTGCGTGCGTCCGTTGATGCCGATGATGGCCGGCATATCGGGGTCAGCCACGTATCGATTGGCATGATCGCGCGCATTTTGCCAAGTAAAGGCAGATATCCTTCTCCGACTCTGTGGAAGGCCACTGCTTTGCGTGCTCAGCGATCCGTCTTAATGAGCTGAAGCTGCGAGGCCACCCACTACCACGCCTCGAGCGCTACCCGTCCTTCGTCTTAGAATGTTCGCGTGCATTGCGAGCCTTGGCAAACGCCCGGTCCGTCGCCATAAAGCGCGCCAACATTGGTGCAATCAGCTTGCCTGGATCATTGATCGGCTGATTGCTTTCCCGCGCGAGGATCTCGGCATAGACGATGAGGTCCCGGTGAACGGCTGCTGGTAGTTCAACGGTGACCTTGACCGGTTTGTCGCTGTTGAGAGCGCTCAATCTGAGCTTTGCCATCCTTTCAATCCCTATAAGGTTCGAGCATGAGATCACGATTCACGATCACTCTCACCGGAAATCCCGGGCGGATCGTCAACGTTGGCTGAATGTTGAGATTCCGGCGAATCACTTGCTGTCCGGTCTGATTGAGAGAATTGGCGGTCCCTAAGCGCAGCGCCTGAAGGACCGCTGTGTTGGATCCATTGTCTGCGCCTAATCCCAGCTCCGAACCCACTCCAAGCAACGTCGACAACGCGGCGGCTCCAAGCAACTCTTTCCAGTGATTGTCCAGCTCGTCTTCCAGACCGGAGTATCCCGCGACGTCGGCTCCCGGCTGTCTTTCGAGCACGATCGAGCGACCGTTCGGCATGATGAGTCGCGTCCAGACCAGGAGCACGCGTGATTGTCCGAAGGCGACCTGGCTGTCGTAGATCCCGATCAATCGCGCCCCCTGCGGAATCAGCCGGGCTCGCGCGGTCGGAGTGTCGTAGACATTTTGTGTCACTTGCGCCGTGATCTGTCCCGGGAGATCGGACCGAATTCCTGTAATGAGAGCCGCGGGAATGACCGTCCCCGCCTGAACAACAAAGGGCGATGGTGGCGTCACTAGGCGATCGGGGCTCGTTGTCCGCCGATCGACCGGCGCGTTGACGAACGCGAGTTTTCGGTCCTGGCCATTTTGAGAAGATGCCTCATCAGATGACGTTGTTGCGTTCGAAGGCGTCTCACTGGAGGATGCCGGAGCGAGCGACGGGCGAACATTGGTGTTTGCAAACACTTTGCTTGTGCGTGCGGCCTCCGTTTCCTGATTGACGCGTTGCTGTTCGGCATCGATGGCGAGCGAATTGGGTGCTGAGCTTTGTGCCGCAATGATGGGACGGCCGAGATCACCGGGCAAAGGCGGTCCGAGTCGCGGCACGTCGTGGGCTATTTCCGCATAATCTTTCGGCAGGCTTTCAAGCTGATCGGCCACGTTGTGGTGGTCGGTCGAGTAGAGTTCGTCCGGCGCTGGATTGTGCGGCTGATGACTGCGCAGAGACCAAAGCACGGCGCCCGAGATCAGCAGCAAGGCCAGAGCAGTGCCGCCGGCAAGAACTTTTCGAGAAAGCCGCATGGTCCTTGGGCGCTCGACACCCAGACGCAAGGCCTGCGAACTATTCGCAGACGAAGGCCTTGGTTCAGGTACAGGACCAACGCTCCCGCTTGGGCCATTGTCCGTCACGATCGGCTCCCATCGTTTCTGACAATTCGGACTTTCTGCTGCTTTTCTCCCCCAAGCCGCAGCTCGGCCGCGGCGAACAAGCGGTCGACGATCAGGACGTTCTTGTAGGCGCGGTAGTTAACGAGTTCGGGCTTACCGTCCTGGCCGATGACGAACAGCGGCGGCATTTCGCCCTGTGCGATCCCGGGTGAGAATTCGATATAGACTTTGCGGCCGTCATCATACGCATTGACTGGCCGCCAGGGCGGATTATCGCCGTCAATGATGTAGCGATAGCGGCGCTGATCTATCTCCGGGATAACCGGCATTGGTGGCAAGGCATTGGAGCGACTGGATCGGTCTTCCGGGTAAAACCAGGCGACCGACGGCATGTATGGCTTCTCACGAGAGCGGAGTTCGATTAGATAGGTTCGTCGATCGGTGTTGACGACAAGGTTCGTCTCGATAGCGGGCCTTGTCGGCTTCACCATAATGTGGACGCGCCTTGTGTCCCCGTTGCCGCTTTCGGTGTCACCGACGATCCAACGCACGGTGTCGCCGGCGGCCAGCGGCCCTGAACCGATCAGCTGCTCGCCCGGTTCAAGCGCGATATCCGTAATCTGTCCTGGCGAGGCATAGATCTGATAAAGCGCGCCGGGGCTGTAGGGAAAAATCTGCACGGCATTGAAATACCCGGCTCGCCGTGGCTGGACCCGCGCGACATCGTTTGCGATTTCGATGCGATCGGTCGGGTCCTTTGTCTCTGCTTCGCCCTTCTTGCCACCACGAGCCGGAGTCCAAGGTGGAGGGACATGCAATGGCTGCGCATGATCGTCTGTGGGCATCGGTAGATCGGGAGACGGCGGCACGTCGTCGTCATAACTGATCTGCGGTGGTTTGAACGTCGTGCAGCCCGAGAGCGCGAGCCCGATGAGCAAGGCCACGCGTTTCAGGCCAGCCGATCTCGGTACAAAGGTTCTCACTACCCGAGCTCCTTCGACCAGTTGATGGCGTTGACGTAAACGCCAAGCGGGTTCTTGCGCAGGCGGTCAGCCTCGCGCGGGGTTTCGATGACGATAGAGAGGATCGCGGTCCATCGCTCGGTCGCGGTGAGCTGACCGCTGTCGTACCGGCGTTCGGTCCATGCGACCCGAAAGCTTTCAGGGGAGGCGCGGATGACGCTGGAGATCTCGACCGCAACCTGTGTGTTGCTGAGCTTGGCAAAGGGGTCGTTGGTGCGCGCGTAGTCATTTAATGCCGCGGCCCCGCGATCGGTCGTGAAATCGTAGGCGCGGAGCCAGTCCTGCCGCAGAACGATAGCGTCCGCTGGCAGGCCTCGCACATTCTCGATGAAGCGCGCGAGATGAAACGCGATTTGCGGATCGGTCGGCTGATAGAAGGGGCTTGCTGGGGCGACCGCCTGAGCCTGACCGAGATGATCGACTTCCACGACCCACGGAGTGATGGTGCCCTGGGTCGACTGCCAGACGAGGCCTGCGGCAAGTCCGCCGGACAGCAACAGGCATCCGAACGCCATCAGTCGCCAATTCCTGGCCTGGACGCGTGCGGAACCGATGCGGTCGTCCCAAACCTGCGCTGCCTTCTGATAGGGCGTCACGGGTTGTGGTGTACGGCCGTAATGTACCGATGGCCTTCTGAACATCAGTGCCCTCCCTCGGAGAGATCAACCGAGGTTCCGCCACCGGCACTGTCGCCGCTCCGGACGGCGTGCGTAGCAGCGGACACGCTCTGGTTCACGGTCTGCGCGCGCTTCATGCGCCGTGCCCAGGCCGGCGCTGCGTCCGTTGTTGTTGAGCCACTTGTGAAGCTGGCGGCCATGCGGCGCAGCGGGCTGACAATCGCCGAGCCGCCTGCACTGGCGACACCACCCAAACCTCCGACTCGGTAAGCACTTGCTGTCCCGCTGGCTACAGCGGCTATCCCACGCGCTCCGCCCAGAAGCGCGCCACCTGCCAGTCCGGCGCCACCGGCCGCGAGACCAGCGCCAGCGACGACGGCGCCACCGGCGGCCAGGCCTGTCCCAACCGCTGCACCCGCCCCGAGTTGCGGTCCGCCCGACACGATGCCATTGGCGATGCCGGGCCCAAAGATACCGAGCCCGAGAAGAGAGAGCGCCCCAAGCATAAGCGCCATGGCGTTATCGATGGTCGGCTGATTGCCGCCGAAGCCTGCCGTGAACTGCGCAAACAGCGTCGAGCCGATGCCGACGATGACCGCGAGTACGAGAACTTTCACGCCCGACGAAATCACGTTGCCGAGGACGCGCTCGGCGGCAAAGGCAGTCTTGCCAAACAGCCCGAACGGGATCAGCACGAAGCCCGCGAGCGTCGTCAGCTTGAACTCGATCAGCGTGATGAAAAGCTGGATAGCCAGAATAAAGAAAGCCAGCAGCACTACGATCCAGGCAAACAGCAGAACCGAGATTTGGATGAAATTCTCGAAGAAGCCGACATAGCCCATCAGGCCCGAGATCGAATCGAGGATCGGTCGCCCAGCATCAAGTCCGACTTGGGCAATTTTTCCCGGTCTCAAGAAATCGGCCGAGGACAGGCCGGTACCCGAGGCTTTCAACCCCAAGCCGGCAAAACTCTCGAAGATGGCGCGCGCTAGGCTGTTCCAGTTGCCTATGAGGAAAGCGAAGACCCCGACAAACAGCGTCTTCTTGACGAGCCGGGCCAGAATGTCCTCGTCGGCGCCCCATGACCAGAATAGGCCGGCCAGCGTGATGTCGATGGCAGCCAGCGTAGTGGCGAGATATCCAACTTCTCCTCCAAGTAGCCCAAAACCAGAGTCGATGTACCGGGTGAACGTATCGAGGAACTGATCAATAATTCCAGTGCCGACCATTGGTCACTCCTTCCCGGACTGCTGAATCGGAGGGAAACCAGATGGCAAGCGGCTCTCGTCCTTCGGCGCAACGAACAACGAGGAGCCACCCGCCTGGGCAGCCCCAGTATCGGACGGCGCCAAAGCTTTCTGCCCGAGAAACTGGCGGCGCTTCTCAGCCCAGGCCTTCCGGCACTCGGACAGAGTATCTTTCTGCTCATAGGTCACGGAGCGGCACTCCGCGAGCTTCATCGCCAACGGATCAGATGTCACGTCGGCGGACGTGGGCGTGTTTGTCTGTCCTTCGTCACCGCGCAGCCGAATCGCACAGGCAGCAAGCACGAGGACAACAAGTGCCACCGCCGCCAAGGTCGGGAGTCGTTCGATTGTTTTCGTATTCATCAGTGAAACATCTGCACGGTTGTAGGTTGATAGCCGGTCCCCCGCGTCAGGAAACGGCGCAGTTGCTCCCTGCCCTGGTCCTGAGCAGCCGCATGCTGGGCGGATTCCAGGTTCTGCGCGCGCCCGTGGGCCGCCACGACTGCAGTGAGATCCGCTAGTTGCTGAGCCTGCAGCGCGAGGAGCTGATTGCCGGCCTGGGTCGCCTGCAACGCACCGGTCGCCCCTTGGCTCGAGGCGACAAGAGCGGACATCTGGGTGCGGTTGGTGTCGAGGTTGCCTACGACCGTGGCCTGCGTCCGCATCGCATCCTGGAGGCTGGCAAGCGCGTTCTGCCAACGGCTTTGCGCGTTGGCGATTAACGCTTGGTCCGAAACACTCGCCGATGCTGGCGCGTAGGTCGTCGAGAATGCACGATCGATCTGCTGGATGTCGTAGGCGATGCGCTGAGCCTGGGCGAGAAGCTGTTGCGTTCGCCGGATCGACTGCTCCAGTTGCAACAACGACGAGAACGGCAGGGTCGCCAGATTCTTCGCTTGGTTGATCAGAATCTGCGCCTGATTCTGCAGAGATACGATCTGGTTGTTGATCTGCTGCAAAGCTCGAGCGGCCGTCAGGACGTTCTGCGCATAATTGTTTGGATCGAAGACGATCAACTGCGCCGACGCAGGCTGCATACCAGTAGCGAGGATGAGCGCGATGATGCTGGCGGAGGCAAGACGGCGGAGGCGGCTCATTTGGATGCCTCCAATTCAGACAGATGTGGAATGAGATCGGTCGCCCAAGCGATATTGCGGGCCTTCAGCCAGCCGGACACGAAACCGTCGCGGCCATGATCAATAATGACCTGTTCGATCAGGAGTTGGTCGGCCTTGGAGGACGTCGCGGTGAAGGCGAGTGCGACCTCCCCGAGACCGAGCTCGAACAGTCTATTGCCACGGCGGGACTGGCAGTAGTAGTCGCGCTTCGGCGTGGCCCGAGCCAGGATCTCGATCTGGCGGTCGTTCAGTCCAAAGCGCCGGTAGATCGCCATGATCTGTGGCTCGATAGCACGGTCGTTCGGGAGCAGGATTCGCGTTGGACAGCTCTCGATGATAGCCGGCGCGATCGCCGAGCCGTCGATATCCGCGAGCGATTGAGTGGCGAAGATGACCGAGGCGTTCTTCTTGCGAAGGGTTTTCAGCCACTCACGGAGTTGACCAGCAAATTCCTGATCATCAAGCGCCAGCCACCCTTCATCGATGATGAGCAGACTCGGCCGGCCGTCAAACCGTCCTTCAATACGGTGGAATAGATAGGAAAGGACGGCCGGCGCGACAGCTGTACCGATCAATCCATCGGTTTCAAAGACCTGAACGGAGCCTTCGCCGAGGCGCTCAAATTCAGCATCGAGAAGCCGACCGTACGGGCCCCCAAGACAATAAGGCTGGAGAGCGCGCTTCAACACGTTCGACTGAAGAAGAGCGCAAAGACCCGTCAAAGTTCGTTCTTGGATCGGTGCCGAGGCTAGCGAGCTCAGTGCCGACCAGAGATGATCCTTCACTTCTGGCGTGACTTCGACCCTCTCACGGCCAAGGATCGCGGTCACCCACTCTGCTGCCCAAGCACGCTCAGACGAGTCATCGATCGCGGCGAGCGGCTGAAGTTCAACGAACTCCGCCGAATCGCCGGAAAGAACACCGCCGATGTCATGCCACTCGCCACCCATGGCGACGGTTGCAGCCCGTACCGAACAACCAAAATCGAACGCAAAGACCTGGGCATCGGGGTAGCGGCGAAACTGTAGCGCCATCAACGCCAGCAGGACCGATTTGCCGGCACCGGTCGGTCCGACTACCAGCGTGTGTCCGACGTCGCCAACGTGAAGGGAGAAGCGGAATGGGGTGGATCCCTCCGTCTTAGCCAGGAATAGCGGCGGCGCCTTGAAATGATGGTCCCTCGCCTCGCCAGCCCATACCGCCGACAGCGGAATCATGTGTGCCAGATTCAGCGTCGAGATCGGGGGCTGCCGAACGTTGGCATAAACATGTCCCGGCAGGCTGCCGAGCCAGGCTTCAACGGCATTGACCGTCTCAATCATGCAGGTGAAATCCCGGCCCTGGATCACCTTTTCCACAAGTCGGAGTTTTTCATCGGCGGTGGCAGCATCGGCGTCCCACACCGTTACCGTTGCGGTAACGAAGGTCTCTCCGATTTGATCCGAACCCAACTCCTGGAGCGCCGCGTCGGCATCGATGGCCTTATTGTGGGCATCGGTATCAAGGAGCGATGACGCCTCGTTCGTCATGACCTCCTTCAGGATCGCAGTCACTGATTTGCGCTTGGCGAACCATTGCCGTCTGATCCTGGTCAGAAGCTTCGTCGCCTCTAGCTTGTCCAGCATAATCGCGCGGGTCGACCAGCGGTAGACGAAGGCAAGACGGTTCAGGTCGTCAAGGATCCCTGGCGTCGTCGCCGTCGGAAAGCCGACCACGGTCAGGACTCGCAGATGCGCAGAGCCGAGCATGGGCTCGAGGCCGCCCGTTAACGGCTGATCGGCGAGCAGTGCGTCGAGGTACATGGGGATTTCCGGCACCCTGACCCGATGCCGTTTGGTCGAGACCGTCGAATGCAGGTACGTGAGCGTCTCCTCGTCATCCAGCCAGGCGCATTCCGGCATAAAGCCTTCCACGAGCTGCAGCACGCGATTGGTACGATCGACGAAGCCACGGAGGATTTCGCGCGCATTAGCATCGACGGTGCGGTTGCTCCCCTCGTAGAGCAGCCGTTCAGCTTTTGCTGTCCCTTCGGCCGGTGGCAGATAGAGAAAGGTCAGAAAATAGCTCGACTCGTAATGTGCTCCGGTCTCCTCGAACTGCGCTCTCCGCTCTGCATCGATCAGCGCAGACGCGACATCCGGAAACGTATTCGGGGGATAGCTTCCGGCGGAATGGCGTTGAGCCTCGACAAAGATCGCCCAACCGGATTCCAGGCGACGCAGGGCGTTGTTGAGACGGCCGGCAACAGCAACGAGCTCGGCCGGCACGGCACTATCGAGGTCCGGTCCCCGAAATTTCGCGGTACGTTGAAACGAACCATCCTTGTTGAGGACGATCCCCTCGTCGACAAGAGCCGCCCACGGCAAAAAGTCGGCGAGACGAGTGTTGGTGCGGCGGTATTCGGCGAGATTCATCATGTAGAGCTCACGTGTTGAGGTGACCGGGAATGCGGAGATGGCGGCGGACGACCTCAACAAAGTCAGGGTCGCGTTTGGCCGCCCAGACGGCAGCCATGTGCCCGACGAACCAGAGAAGGAGACCTGCGAGCCAAAGACGCAGACCGATGCCGAGGGCGGCTGCCAGCGTGCCGTTGAGAATCGCGATGGAGCGTGGCGCCCCACCCATCAGGATCGGCTCGGTCAGCGCGCGATGTATTGGAGCGTCAAAGCCTGGGATCCGTCCGTTCATCAGATCGTCACTCCGCCGCCAAACGAGAAAAACGACAGAAAGAAGCTCGAAGCCGCAAAGGCTATCGACAGGCCGAAGACGATCTGGATCAGTCTACGGAATCCGCCTGACGTATCGCCGAGCGCAAGCGATAGCCCGGTGGTGATGATGATGATGACAGCTATGATCTTCGCGACGGGGCCTTCGACCGATTGCAGGATCTGATTGAGCGGCTGCTCCCACGGCATGTTGGAGCCAGCAGCCAAAGCAGGATTGACTGCGAAACATGTGGTCACCAGCAGACTCGCCGAAACGATCCTTCGTTCGAAGAAGGAAATTACACTCATGAGTTGCCCCCTATTGCTGTCAGGCTGTAGTCGCCGGAAGGTGCGAGCTCGGTGACGCTGGCGAGTTCGGCCAGGCGACGATCGGGACCGCGACCGGAAAGGACGGCGATGACGTTGATGGTTTCGGCGATCAGGGCACGCGGGACCGTGACGACCGCTTCCTGAATGAGCTGCTCAAGCCGCCGCAATACTCCAAGCGCGCTGCCCGCGTGGATGGTGCCGATGCCACCGGGATGACCTGTGCCCCAGGCCTTGAGCAGATCGAGAGCCTCCGCCCCGCGGACCTCTCCGATCGGAATGCGGTCGGGCCGCAGGCGCAGCGACGATCGGATCAGGTCCGATAGCGAGATCACGCCGTCCTTGGTTCGCAGCGCCACGAGGTTCGGGGCTTTGCACTGAAGTTCTCGGGTATCTTCGATCAAAACGACTCGATCAGAGGTTTTGGCGACTTCAGCCAACAGCGCGTTGGTCAGCGTCGTCTTGCCGCTGGAGGTGCCGCCGGCCACAAGAATGTTCTTGCGCGCTTCCACCGCGCCTTTCAAAGCACTCGCCTGGCCCGAGGTCATGATCCCCGCGGCGACGTAGTCGTCCAGCGTGAATACGGCAACCGCCGGCTTTCGGATCGCAAAGGCTGGGCCAGCGACAACTGGCGGCAACAAGCCCTCGAAGCGCTCGCCCGTTTCGGGTAACTCGGCTGAGACACGCGGGTAACCTGCGTGAACCTCAGCGCCTACGTGATGCGCTACCAGCCGAACGATGCGCTCACCGTCGGGGGCGGACACGTGTTCGGTGGTCTCCGACAAGCCTCCCGACAGGCGATCAATCCACAACCGGCCATCCGGATTGAGCATCACCTCAATAATAGTGGGATCTTCGAGAAATCGCGCGACTGCAGGACCAAACGCCGTGCGCAGCATGCGCGCGCCGCGCGAGATCGCTTCCGACTGAATGGAATGATGTACCACCGCCGTCCCCAAACAATGAGGCCGCCCCTAGCGACCTCAGATGGGGACGATTAGAAAAGGCAGGAAGCGAGCTAGTGCAACAAGCCTATTTTCGCCTTCGTAGCTTGGCGTATGAAAAGAAATGTCAAGGAATATCCGGCATCGCTGCCCGGCAACGCTGAGAGATGAAGAAGGGCCTGCGCGGCCATCCTCTGCGAGTGGGATTCCGTTTCGTTGCTCGGTTGTTGACCGAAGCTCGTCGCGTCCATCTCCTGAATTGCGACTTCAACAACAGAGCCGCCGCGACCAACAACGCCGAGTTCCAATGGAGCTTCTTCCCGTCGAGAAACAGCTTAGCTAGCGAGGTTACGAGCCCGTCATTGGCTAAGCAACCGGGGCTATCCGACCCGCTTCGCGATAGACGCCCATCATGATTTTGCGAAGCGCATCCGCTTCCTTTGTCTGCGAATCTTTGAGCAACAGTTTCGCCAACCAGAAATACCTCTCGTAATCACCAAGTTCCGGCTCATCGGACGTGTAGGCGATCAGTCCCATTTCGACGTATGCGACCGACAAGACGTCATAGTCCCCATAAACACAAAGCTTCGCGCTACCGCACAATAGCGCGACGGCCTCGCGGTAGCGCTGGAATGCGATGACCGGCTGGCGCCTGACTTGATTATAGATGGCTCCCTCCTCTATCAGCGCATGGACCTTCGCGTTGCGCAGGCAGCTGTTCATGTCGCGGTAGAAATCTGACGTCGCGCTTTCGTACCAACCTGGCGGCGGCTGCACCGTCTTCACCTGGATGCTCTGCAATTGCGCGAGTGCGCGAGACGAATCCAAGGATTCTTCCATAACCTGCTTCGCTGAATCGATCTGCGCCTTCGCAGCATTGCAGGCGTCATCGCCCTTGCGGCCGCACTTCTTGAAGATGCGCCACTGGGTCCCCCGGCATGAAGCCGTAGTGCACCACTGCAGTTCATCCCGCTCTTCATCGCACGAGGATCGATAGCCGTAGTGGTAGAAATATCGATCGCGAACGGTCCAGCACGCGGCGGCGTCATCGCCTTTGAACCCGCGCTTGCTGCAGTCGAGCAGTAGGGAAATGTCCTTGCCTGCCGCGGGGTAGGCCGTCCGGCAAAAAGCCAATTGGACGACCGGCAGTGAGCCTGCCAGCAGCACGAGCGCGCCGAGGATACGAACAACGACGTGAAGGCGCACCCGCACGAACGGCCATATCAACACGACGGCGGCCAAGAAGAGAACAAGCGCAATTACTAGAAAAACCGGCACGAACTTCCAGCCATGCAGCATCGCGAGCGCGAGCGATAGGACTACACACACCGCGACGACGCGCGGCCAAGGCCTCATATCGCTGAGGAAAATAATCAGCAGGGCAGGAATCAGAAGGAGCACTACGCCCAGGCCGACTAGGCCGTAGAGCGCGCCGATCCCGGCCAGCACTCCCAAGGGGACGATGCCTCCCGCCGCGCCCACACCACCACCGATGTCCGGCACCCACTTCGACAAGCCACTCCCCCTTTTGCTAAGGTCGTAATGCTAACTCGGCCAACCAAAAACGTAGACTGCCAATGCGATCGTGATCGCCAGGCTGACGAACAGCGCAGCGATCGCGCCACCCGCGACATATTCGCTTCTCTCGGTTGCTTCGTCGTTCCCGTCGCTCATGGCTTATGGCCTTCCCACGACGAGAGGGCTCGACGTTCCCGCCACTTCGGTGATGCGATTGCCGACCCGAGTCACCCTGACCATTTTCGTCATCCGGCCGTCGGCGTCATATATGACGTCGACCTCGCTGCTGTCGGCATCGATCAGCCGGCTGGGGCCATATTGATTGTAGACGGTGATGGGTCCCCTGATGTCCGCCAACACCGGCACAAGATCGGGCGCGGGAATCCACGCGGGCGTCGAGGTCCGTTGGACAACACGGCCCTCCAGCGCCATAGCGTCGATTTGCAGTTCATACCGTCTCGCCTTCATCCAGTTGACAACGGCTACCGTCCGCGCCAGTTCGACCGCGTCCTGAAGGGGATAAATCGTGCGCCCTGCGCTATCGTCATAGAGCGCGAAATCGCGAAATTTATCGAAATTCGCGTTGAAGAATGCCGTGAACAGGTTCGCACCCGGGTTTGGCACCGCTGATCCCCTGAAGGCCTTGGTGGTCGACAGGCGCACTGTCTCCGAAAACATCTGCAGCTCGGTCGGCTCGAATTCCAGGTCCATGCTCGAACCGCCGAACAGCCGGCCAAACAGCGATTGACTTTCCTTGAGCCGGATTTCCTTCGGCTGGATCCATACCCTCATGTCGTGGCTTCCGACCTCGACCGGTTGGTCGGCCAGGATTTCTTGCGTGACCGGGTGATCCAGGGTCAGCTGGATGAGTGAGGCATATCCGAGCTTGCGGGTGAGCAATTCGCCCTTGCGGTTGATGCCGTTCCACAAGGCGCCGAGCGCGTCGTCCGCATCGATCAGGATCCGGCCCGCCCGGTTGTGCTCGAGAAACGGACAGCCCAGCAAGGTCTTTCGATAGATCGCACTGCCCGACCCCAGTACGCCGCGAACGCCGCGCCCCACAATGTAGTTCTCAGGCAGCTCAAAGGTGACCGGATCGACGTTGAAGCTCATCGCGATCTGGTTGCGTGAGCCCGTGTCAAAGACACAGCGTATGACGACCGCAGCGAGGTCCGGATCCATCGTCGGGAAAAAGCCAGCTGCGTCCATCACCATAAAGCACGAAACGATTGGCCGCTCGATCGTACTCGACGCGATCGAGACGTTCGCCGCGGAGCGCGGGGATCGAAGCGGTCTCGTTGAGGAATACGCCGCCCGGCTTCTGGTCGGTACCCCAAGCACGCTCCATGATCGCCCGGCTGGCAGAGGGGCTGCTATCTTTGCGTGCTTCGTCTGCGATCGCCGCGCGGGCACGCAAGTCGTCGAGATCGACACGGAGGTCGTGATCGACCGACTGCATGTACAGACGGCCGTTGCCGAGGGCGTTCGATAGCCTCTCGATCATCTCGCGTTTTTCTGTGGCGGTCGAGGGGCTACTTTGCGACGCTAGTTCCGTCGTCTGTTTGACGAGGGCCTCGAGGGCGCCTATCATCGCATCAGTGCGCTTGTTGCGCGACTCGATCTCCTCACGTACTTGCGGCGGCGCATATTGGGCTGCGTTGCGCGCGGTATCCATCTTCGCGCGGCTTTCCTTGATTTGGTCGGCCGCCTTCTGGGCGAATGTCGGACAATCCTGACGGAGTCGGTTGAGCTTGTCCTCCAGTTCGTCGGCGGAGCTGGTGACGCCAGCCGACCCGAGGACGACCAAGAAGAGCATCAACCACAACCGACGTCGCATGGTTACCCTCCGCTCTTTTTCGCGAAGATCATTTGCCGATCGATTTCTCCAAGGCCTTCTTTTCGGATTCGATCTGGTGCCGTTTGGCGATCAGCACTTCCAGTCCAGGGCCGAGAGCCGCCCGCTCCTGCTCGGCAGCACGATGCAATTGCTCGAGCGAAGATAGATTTTTGGGCATCGTAACGAGTGCATCGACGAGCAGCGCGCCGGTGTCGATCATGTCGGGAGCCAGCGCCAAGCCGCCCGCCGCTATGCCCATGCTCCTTTCGCTGATCGAGAACAGCTTAGGCCACTGATTGTAGGCGGTTTGGGTAGTCGCGATCAGCCACGGAAAGTCGTTGCGAAGCTCCTTCTCACGCTCTGTTTCCGAAAAGACCTCAGGACCGCCCTTGATCATATGCCGCTGGCTATAGTCGATAACACCGCCGGCGCTCGCGCTCAGGTCTTGGGTTGCGCGCTTGGCGGCCGCGAGTTCGGCCAGCACGACGTCCCGCGCCCGCTTCGTCGTCGCCTCCTTGGTCTCGCCCGGGCGGCGCTGAAGCGTACCCCGCCAAAACGACACGACCCATTTGAGGTCCCACCTTCGAATGTTCCTCGGGTCCTTCATTTTTTCCACCCGCTGCACCATGACGTCGAGGCGGCGCTGGATAACCTCTTCGAGCTGCTTAAGGCCGAGATCCATCAAGGCCGTTGTCGCGACGGAGAACAGTAAAAGCGTCTCGATCTTTTCTGAGGCCGCGTCTATGCCGTGCTCGGCTTCCTTGCCCCACGACGCGTAGGAGTCAGCCTGGGTCGTAAATTGCTGCTTCAACACACGAAGGTGTGCGAGATAGCTGTTCTTCTCTTGCGCGATGAACGACAAGATTTCGTCCTCGCCCCTGATGGAGCAGATGGCCTTTTGTTCGTCGCCAGCCTTCTGCGCTTCTTGGGTTCGTTTTTGCTTTTCGGCCTCGTCACAGCCGCACGGCTCGGCCAGGAAATCCGACACTCGCTTGGAGGCGGATGCCTGGCAGGCGGCGACTTCATCCCGCGCCTTGTTTTCGATCCTTTGCAGCTCGCGTTCGGTGATCGTCTTTTGCGGCTGCGTCTCAGCGAACGCAAAACCGACACCCAACGCTAAAGTCGTGACTAACACTGCACCCGCTCCCAGGAGGGAACGCGCTACCAGCACCGCGGATTTGTAAATTCCCGATATGCCACCCACGTTGGATTCCCTAGGGGCGAGAAAGGAATTCCCCGAGCAGTAATGCCAGCTTGCCACAAAATTCCATTGACTAAAAGTTGTATCATGCGGCTTGGGGTTGCAAACTCCGACCTAGGGGCGGCGTGAGGGGGCCAATGGGCGTGGCTGCTCCAGGTCACGGCCGGCACCGAAGATGCGGGGCCTAGAATGATTGTGACGGTAGCACACATGCCAAAAGCATAGCGCACAAGGTGTTAGTCCATCAGGAAGTCGCGGCGCTGCTTACCGTCAAAGACATCAGCATATCAAGTTGAAGGTTCATGGCTTTGCCGATTTTTCGCAAAACCGTCCATCAACTCACTTGCCGCATGTTCAACGGCATGCCGATGCTTCGTTCTGAAAAAGCCGAACATACACCGCGGGCCTTCACGTCCATCCTGTGCCTGCATGGAATCGTAGGAGACCACGCAGGCTCCCGATTACTCGCCCACAAAAATCAATGCGAGCATAATAGGTCCGTTTTCGGCTGCTTAGCGTCAAGCTGCTAGGGGATCGCTTCTACGCAGACGACGCTCTGTTTACCAATCACCCCCTGCGCACGCCTCTAGGATGGGCGCATCAATGGAAAAGCCGCTGGATCCAGCGAGGCTTCCAGGAGGTTCACCGAAGGCATTCCTGCCGAATCTCCGGATCCATGGCATCGCAAACCACACCAGCGCGGCCGCCTGAAGCGCAAGGCTAAGACCGAATGCGGCCTGATAGGCCACGACCGGATAATGCCCATCTTGAGATGGCCATTGCCCGACCACGAGTCCAATGCCGTATTGAATAGTGAACGCCCAGCCGAAGTGCAAGAGGTTCAGGGCGCCATTGGCGCGCGCGGCAAATTCCCTGGGGAAGTAATCGGCTATGACCGCAAAGCTTAGCACTGTTGCGGCGCCAGCGATCGACACGATCGACCAAGCCAGAAGTGATGGCAAGTGAATGCGTAAAACCAGGGCGAGTTCGGCCACGATGAACAGCGCTCCCACGCCGGCCAGCAGGACTTCCGTTCTTATATTGAGTTTGCGCAGGCGATCAGCGATGGCACCAAGCAGGAGAGCTCCGAGACTTAGGCCAACAGCCATAAGGAACATTTGAGTGACCCGGCTCTGCGAGTCGAATCCTTCCACGTCCGTAAGCCAGGCCGAAGCCCACAATGACTGCAACGCCCAGGACGAACCAATGCAGGCCGCTGAGAGGGGCGCGACTCTCAGGAAGCGCGGATCTGAATAGATGGACCACAACGTAAGCGGCTTTCGAGCGGAGGTGGCGGTCTGTGCGCCCGCGACGCGCTCCGGAACGACCATATAAATGAGTCCACCTACCGTGACCGTACCGATTGTCAGGACTTCGAATAGGCTGCGCCAACCCATATAGTTCAGCAGCCAATCCGTTGGGGCCGTCGCCGTGACCGCTCCGAGCGATCCCAACATGATCATCCAGCCGTTGGCGAGCGCGACACGCTCGCGCGGAAACCAGGTGACGATGGCCTTGAGCCCGGCCATTAGCGAGCCGGCAACGCCAAGTCCAATCATGGCGCGCGCAACAAGAAGCTCTGGGAAGCTCGACGCGTTACCAAACAGCGTGGCACCGCCAGCCGCAATGACCAGCAGCACGCCTTGGACTCGACGCGGCCCAAGGCGATCCAAAAGGACCCCTATGGGAAGTTGCGTCAACCCGAACACCAGGAAGTAGATTGACGCGAGCAGCCCGGTCTCGGCGGCGTCAAGGCCAAAATCGGAGACTAAAGCCGGCGAGATCGCGGCGTTGATCGTCCGAAATAGGTAGGCAAGGTAGTAGCCTGCGGCAAAGGGCAGAAATACTGAGAGGATCAGGCGCCATTTTGGAAGTGAGGGCTTGCTTGAGACTTCAGACTCGCTTCTCAAATTCGCATCGCAATCTGGCGACGTCGGGCGTGGGTTTTTCTGTAAGTTTCTCGAGACGCCATACAGGTCGGCGGAATGGATCTGATGTTGATGAGCGTGTGAATTGCTACCCCCTTCTCCAGGGCTTAGGCCCTGGGCGATGTCGAGGCATTCAGAAGCAGCTTTCTGACTCTTCTGCTGCGGCTCCGAAACCTGCCTGGCTTCATCGCCTGTTGCTTGCTCCGCTCGTCCACTGCCTTGGGATTTAAGACTGTCGATCGTCTCCTGCATGAGAGGCCGACGCTGTCCAACGCGGCGATCGACCTGTTCCGCCAAAACCTTGAAACGCTCGTCACCAAGGCGGATCGCCTCTTGTTGCCGATCTTGCGAGACCGGCGGCGTCACCGCCAACTGGTATCGAGCGTGCAGCGCGACTGTCTCGGCTATCGTACGCACGTCATGTTCGAGACGATCGAACCTGGCATGCATATCGTCAAGACGCTCGCGCAGCAGAGCTTCCACTGAGGGGGTGGGCTCAAGAAAATGCTCAAGGGCGGCTTCCACGAACATGCTCTTGCCGACGCCCGGCCGGTCGGTTGCGACGTCAAGCCGATTGCAGACACCTTCGCTAAGCCGAACCGTCACCTTGCGACGCGCCGAGGTTTTGCGCTTGCGCGCAGGTCGAACGTCAACGCCATCAGCTTGCGCATCCAGCTCGGCGAGTTGTTGCATCTTCTGACATTCCCCCACGCCCCATGATCGAGACTGCGGTTTCGCGACACGATTGATGAGGTGAACCAATTTGATGAGAATTACAGAAAGGACAGGCCGCGCTTGGCTTCAACAGAGCAGAACTGGCGGCCATGCTGTGGCGTAGAAAAAGAAAGGAGATGCGGATTCGCGCGGAGCGCTACTGCGTATCGTTACAAAGAGGAAAGTCTGCCTGAAGGATTTCAAGCTAAGCGATCAACGGAGCGCGATTGAACGGTCGGCTCTCGGCAAACGAATGAAAGTTTAATAGAACCCGACTCGTCCTCAAGCCGAACCGGCATCATTCTCACTGAGAGTCAGCCTGACCTTTGACTTGCGTCGCGTTTCCGACTTCAGGCGATTCGATGCTGACTTCCTTAAGTACCGTCGATCCGCTGGAGAGGCGGCGGCCTAGAGCTTCTACAAAGCGATCGTAACGTTCTGCCCCCTTCGCCCGCGCTGCAGGGCTCGACTGCTCTGGGAGTGCCGGCGTTGACGTCAGCCAGAAACGGATGAACAGGGCTATTGTCTCTAGCGTCACACCATCATTGCGTTCGAGCCGCTCGAGTACCCGCACGATGCGATCCAGCCGCTTGGCGATCGCAGCTTCCCGCCGATCGGAATCGTCGGGTGAAAGGAATGAGGCTATCGCGGCCTCGGCAACCAACGACTTGGGTTTGCGCTGACGTGTAGCGTAGGCCTCCAGGCTACGGAATATTTCTTGATCGAGGTAAATGCTGAGCTGAGCCTTTTTCATTTCGCGCGCTTACAAGCCCATCTTGTCGTCAGGGTCGAGGCTGACAGCGCGTGCCAAACCCTGCATCGAGCCGTTCAAGGCCCGCGCCTGCACGGCATCAGCATCACCGTCATCCGGATGGGTGTCAAATTCCGTTTCAGCACGCGGCGAAGTGATCACGAGTTCGTCGGGTTGCGGCAGTTCGGGCTCGCGGCGATGACCACCATTCGGATCGCGCGCTTTGGGTTTCAGCACTGCTAGCAGCCCTTGCGAGGGTGGAATGGGCGTGCTGGTCGACCAGTCGTCGGGCTGGATGGCAAAACTGCCGGGAACCATGAACGAAGGTTTGAGGATTCGGTGCTGGAACTGCGGATCCTCGTAATATCGAACCTTGTTGGCGCGCACCGGATGCACGCCCGAAAGCATGAGGATCTCCTCATTGGGCGAGAGCTGCATGACTTCGCCTGACGTGAGCAGCGGACGGGATGTTTCCTGGCGGCTGACCATCAAGTGACCGAGCCATGGCGAGAGCCGATGCCCGGCGTAATTCTTCATCGCCCGCATCTCGGTCGCGGTCCCGAGGGCGTCCGACACCCGCTTGGCGGTGCGCTCATCATTGGTCGAAAACGCAATCCGGATATGGCAGTTATCGAGGATGGCGTGGTTCGGCCCATAGGCGCGTTCGAGCTGGTTCAGGCTCTGGGTGATCAGGAAGCTGCGGATGCCGTAGCCAGCCATGAATGCAAGCTGGCTCTCAAAGAAGTCGAGCCGGCCAAGGGCTGCGAACTCGTCAAGCATGAGGAGCAGCTTCTGCCGATGCCGGCTGGTATTGAGATTTTCAGTCAGACGCCGCCCAATCTGGTTGAGCACGAGGCGCATCAAGGGTTTGGTACGGGCGATGTCGGAGGGTGGCACCACCAGATACAGCGAGACAGGCTGCTGCCCGTCTACAAGATCACAAATTCGCCAATCACATCGGCCCGTGACCGCGGCAACGACGGGATCGCGATATAGCCCTAAGAAGCTCATCGTGGTCGATAGCACTCCGGACCGTTCATTTTCGCTTTTGTTTAGGAGTTCGCGCGCGGCCGAAGCGACCACCGGGTGAACGCGATCCCCGAGATGCCGGGTCGCCAGCATCGCATTGAGCGTCGCCTCGATTTCGCGTGAGGGGTCAGACAGGAAGTTGGCAACGCCGGCGAGCGTTTTGTCGGCTTCCGCGTAAAGCACGTGCAGAATCGCGCCGACCAGCAGAGAATGGCTGGTTTTCTCCCAATGATTGCGACGCTCGAGCGCCCCTTCGGGGTCAACGAGGATATCCGCGATATTCTGTGCGTCGCGCACCTCGGAGTCCCCCTTGCGGATCTCGAGCAGCGGATTGTAGGCAGCGCTTGCAGGATTGGTCGGATCAAAGAGCAACACGGTGCCAAACTGTGCACGAAAACCCGAGGTCAACTGGAAATTCTCGCCCTTGATGTCGTGAACGATCGTGGAACTTGGCCAAGTCAGCAGAGTCGGAATGACGAGGCCAACGCCCTTTCCCGAGCGGGTGGGCGCAAAGCACAGCACATGTTCGGGACCGTTATGCCGTAGATATCGATGACCAAAACGGCCAAGCACGACGCCGTCGGGTCCAAGAAGCCCGGCACGCCGAACTTCACGCGCATCCGCCCAGCGGGCCGAGCCATATGTTGTCACATGCTGAGCTTCCCTCGCCCGCCAGATCGAGAGGACCATGGCAATGACCATGGCTGCGATCCCACCACTTGCGGCGATGCAGGCCCCCTGTATGAAGATGACGGGCGCGTAGGCATCGAATTTGAACCACCAGATGAAAAAGGCAGCTGGCTGATAGATCGGCCAATGCCAGATCATGAACCATGCAGGCCCGAGCTGCGGCTGGTAAGCGAGACGCCAGGCCGTCCATTCGGTCGCCGCCCAGAGGAAACCAAGCACGGACAACGAGGCGAAGAACAGTTGGCCCCACATGATACGTGTCGCGGACATGAGCTGAGGCAATGCGCAACGTGAGGTGCCCGTGCAAGAGCAATCTGCTTAGCGGCGCGGTGTCGCGCAGCATGGCGTAGAAATCGGCGGGTCAGAGGGAGAGCTCACGCTTGCGGCCAAAATTCCAGTCTACCCCGCCGGGACCGGCAATGCCGCTAACTTGCCTGCCGAGCTCCCGCTCCAGCGAAGGTAACCAGGGCACGAGCTGAAAGCTGAGTCCGTTGTCGATCATGGCGAAGCGGCCCGAGGAAAGTGACAGTCTTCGGCTGTAGATCCCCGCAACGTTCTCTCCTGGCTCAGCCCGCAAATGCGTCAACCCCGCCTCGGCGGCCAGGCGCCGGCCCACACTGTCGAGTTCGCGGTTGCGCAGGGTGCCAATCAGGTTGCGGCCGAGCGTGACCTTATCGCCATCCCGGCGAGCGAGCCCCTGCTCAACCAGCGTGTCGATACGTCGGTCGAGCGCGGCACGGACTTCGCTGCCGAAACCGGCGCGCGAGAGATCAGTGCCCTCACGCGCGACCAGACGCCGGTCAAGCCAGGTCGCCCCTTCCGCCGTCACCTGCTGGTCGAGATCGAGATCCGAGCGGACAGCAAGCGCGATCCGCTGCCGGCCCCTGGCATCCTCAAAGCGCCGCAGCTCCACGATGCCGCCGATCGGGCCGTCGCCGGCCGCATCGATGTCGGGGAGTTTGAGATGATGCACGCGCCCATCGATTCCGTCGACGACGGCGAACGCCGTGCCCCTGAGCTCATCATCGAGACCTCGGGCAATGAGCCGGCCCATCACGGGTTCGCCGTGGCGTTCGCCTTCCAGTGCCCAGGACGATGGCGCGCGTGCGACGCCGTCCTTGGTGAGGGTCTTGTGCAACCGCTTGATGATATCGCCGCGTTCTCCCAGGGCTCGCAGTCGCTGCTCTGCGTCAACCGCCAGCACCCAGCGCGCAGGCCCGGCAGGCTCGGCCAGGCCCAGCCGCTCGAGTGTCCGCATCCGCCCGATCCGGATCTCATGCAACGGGTCGCGTGGGGCTTCCCGGTTTGGCCGGAGATCGATGACCCCATCCGCCCCACCCGCTTGCCGGGCGAGCACCCGGTCGAGCCGTGTCCAGCGTTCGGCTGTCGTTTCGGCCTCGAGCCCTTTGCGGATCTCGAGCTCCGAGCGCGGACCAAGTTCGAGGGTGACGAGATCGCCGGCGCGGGCACGCAGGCCCGTCGAGATATAATCGCGGCTGATGACGAGGTCCTTTCCGTCATCGGCGCGGCCCCTCACGAGGATGTGGATATGGGGATGCTCGGTGTTCCAATGGTCAATGGCGACCCAGTCGAGGCGGGTAGCCAGATCGCGGGAGGCCTGGTCCATCAATTCGCGTGTAAAGGTACGTAAGCTTCCGAGCTCTCCGGCGTCATCGGGCGATACGATGAACCGGAAATGATGCCGGTCACCCTCGCAGCGTTCGGCGAAGGCGCGGCCGTCGGCGTCGTCTCCTGCAGCTTCGAACAGCTTCCCAGGCGCCCCGTCGCGGGTCACTCCATCGCGCTGGAGATAACTGATATGGGAGCGCAGCGCGGCCGGCGAGCGCAGTCGGCGCACCACTCGCGCCTTGACGATGGCGCCACGGGCGCCACTGTTAAGGAACCGCGAAGCGGCGAGACTCGCCGCGCGGCCGCGTCCAAACGTGCTGCTGCGCCTGGGCCCGCCACGCGAGAAGCCGCCGGCTTTCTGCGTGGCTTTGAGGGCCTGCGCCAGGAAGGATTTTGATCGAGGCGAGCGGGTCGAGCGAATGCGGCCAGGACGGACGCGAAAATCGTCGTTACCGGTCATCTTGGGCTCACAGGGTGTGGAAAGCTGAGCAACAATGACGTGTTGCCAAGAAATGGAAGTTGCGCCGAATATTGCGCAATGTTGGCCATGTCGTTGGAGATTGCTGCTGTTTCCTATCCCAACCGACCGCGCGCACCTTGCGTGCTTTATCCTGCCCTTGTCGGTCGCTCGCTCTCAGCGCCCATTTCCCGAGCTTGACGGTCCCGATGACTCGCAGCCGCTCGCGGCAAAATGCAATTCCAGTCATCGCGGATAACCTCTCGTATGATTGACGAACAACCTGTCGGCCAGGAGACGTTTCAGCGTGGGAAACCCGCCGTGAGCTGACCGACTAATTGCGACGTTTGCGCATCGCGATTGCATACAAACTGTCCGTCACGGCGCGTCTACACGTTCAACAAAGATGGGAGCTTCCCGCCAAGGAAGCGTACGTCGGTTGCGAGAAGCGGTGTGCTCACCCTGCTCGTCGTCCAGCAATGGCGTGACCGCCGCGACGTAGACGATAGTTTCCGATGGAAGCGATTTGCCTGTTGCAAGATGCTGTTCATACCGCGCCGGACCCGCGTGGTAGGCCGCAAGGAAGCCTGCCGAGCCGAAGCGGTCGTGCATCTCCTTTAGATACGCAGTCCCCGCCAAAATATTATCGCGAGCGTCAAACGGATCGAGACCGAGACCATAGCGAGCGCTGAGTTCCACCCAAGTGCCAGGCATGAGTTGCATCAGGCCCATTGCGCCGCGAGGCGAGATCGCATGCTCATCGCCACCGCTTTCAATTTTAAGAACGGCACGGATCCAACGCACCGGTAAGGCAAAGCGATCGGAGGCCTGATCGATGAGATTGGCGAACCGATCAATGGATTCGAGGCGCGACACGGTCTGTGCGCAGGCGCTCGATTCGAAGAGCGTCGAGGCCGCGATCGCGCACATAAACGGCGCAACAGCCGCGATAACGAGCAGAATGGGTCGGAGCGAACGGAGCCATGCAATCGAGCTCGCTACGTCACGGACATGACTTTTCCGTTGCAGGCCGGGCGAGTGCCGTCTGGTTTTTGGACGAGGCCGGTAAGGAAGGGTCGGATACGCCTCAGAACCACAATTGGTCGGAGTGTCGTGCATGATCACTCCTCATCAGTCCAAACGGGCTCCGCCCTGCCCATCACTGCAGAGGTAGGTAGCGGTCCAAAGTAGCGACCGTCTAGTGAATCGGCCGACTGCCAGTTCATGACAAAGACGTCGCCATCAGCAATGACGCGGCATCCGTGCCAAACAGGGAGTGGACGGCCTCGTCCGTCGCGTTCTTGTGCCTGTCCGACATCGATGCCGTCGACGGCGATTGTTAGGCCGTTTCTACAAACGGTTTGTCCAGGAAGCGCCAACACCCGCTTGAGCATGGGGACGCCGAGTGGCAGATAGCCATTGAGATCAAGGAATGCGGCGAGAAGATCCGGTGGCTGTACCGCAACAAGTTCGGTGACCGTCAACTTTGTCACGGGCAGGAGGCGATAAAGGCCAATTGGAACGCTATTTGACGCGTTCCATATGTAGTGTGGTGTCGTTCCCTCGACCGTCGAGAGAAGAAGAACGGTTGCCGCGAATGTCGTGAAAATCGTCGCACAGTGAGCATTCATGACATCACCCTTCGCCGATGAAGCCAAGCGTTGTGACGGGATCGGGTATACGGTCGAGGTGTTTCGTTGACCGACAATCGGTTGTGAACGTGGTGCCAATAGTCGGGCGCTGCGTCGGCAGGATCGATGTCGAGTGTCTCGACGATATCGATCAATTGCAGTACCCGTTCGACTTTCGGCCAGCCGGAAAGTCGCAACAGGCTCTCACCGCCGGGCTTGATCCAGGGCACCATCGAATAGCGCTGCCCTGGCGTCGGCGCGCGCAGGATATCGATGCGCGATAGAACCGTCCCAAAGTCGTTGGATGTCCAGCGCACGAAAGCGAAGATGCTGCCGGGAGCGAACGACAGGACGCGTCGATTGCGGTCGACGAGTTTCTCCGAAACGGAACGACCAAATCGAATGCGGTTCTCGATGCGCTTTTCGAGCCACAGGAGTTCTACTGTCGTGAGATCGCTCACGGCGACCTCTTTGGTCGAACGGCTCTGAGGATTGTGAACATCTCTCTTCATCGGTCAGCGCCGTTCTTTTCCCGCATAAGGGATAGGAGCGTGCCGTTTTGCCGGCAGCACGGTGCCAGTACCCTGATCGCTGGTTGACGTTCTGGTGCCGACGTCTGCCCACGCATTCAGGTCGGCAACCGCGTAGATCACGCGGCCGCCGATTTTCCGGTAAGCGGGACCCGTGCCGTAAGTTCGGTGCTTTTCGAGGGTGCGGGGTGAAAGGCTTAGGTATCGGGCTGCCTCGGCAGTCCGCAGGTATCGTGGCGATGTAGCGAGGCTCGCATCGGACATCTGACAATCTCCGTTGCCGTGTGGAGCGCCAGCGAGGTCTGTGGCGCGTTAGCGGCGACAATGACGGAGAAAAGCCTCGAAGGGGGATGCCGAAGATGAGGGGGTCTATTTTCGACACCCCTGAAGGTGGAGCTATTTCTTCCGGGATGTGGGACACAACAGCGCACGGTACCCGCCGCGCATCAGAGCGACGCCGTTCTTGACCAGGCGGATGGTCAAGCTGCGAAGATCATGGTCCTTCCAAGAGCGGCCACGAACGCGCTCCTTGCCGAACAACCCCTCTGCGATTTCACGATAACTATGTCCCGCCAACCAGGCATCGAGGGCTCGCATCATCAAAACGAAGCGCCGGCGACGCCCGAGAGAGAGGGAAAGAGGAGATGCACCAAGACGGCGGCCTTCGATGGCGCACCAAAATCGATGCGCCGCCTGCAGACGGATGTCAGAATTGGCGTCGAGTGGCAATTCGAATAAAAGCGGCGCCCCTTTGGCAGGTATTGCTGGCAGGTAAAGCCGGTGGACTGCGCCTGCCAGCGCTATAACTCCATGCCAGCCATCCGGCCCATGGCGAAATTCGCCAGCGGCAAGCTTGCTCCAATCAAGGGCATATTGCCCAGCATCGCTGGCCGCGCCGAATTGACGGAGCGACAAGACGGTCGAGAGGGCTTCAGGTGCCCAGAATATCGATTGCCGGTCGAACGCCTGTTCAGGATCAGCTGCGAAAGGACAACCCCCATTTATGTCGGAATGAGCGAGGCGCTCCATTCGATTGCGCAGCGGCTGTCAGATTCTTGAAATCTCGCTCGTATTCGCTGTCGCGGCGGAGCCATTCCCAAGCAACATCGGCACCTTCTGCCATTCCGAAGTTTGCGTAATCTTGCTCTGATCTCCAATCAACAGCTGACATCACGACTTCCCCACTGCACTGCACAAACGATGGGGGATTGCAGCACGACAATTGTGACCATTTCTGGTTGCGGGCGTCAATTGATTGAACTAGAAGATTTGTCTCTTCGAATCCTTGCCAACAAAATGTCACGTTTGCTTCAAACAAGTTTCATCATTCGCCCTTCGGCCATCCGCGGGCGAGGAGTTCACGATAACCGTGGCGTGCCACCCACTTGGCGCGAGCCAAATGGCTCTCGTAAGCACTGCGGGCACGAACTGGCTCCACGGCAGGATCAATGTGGAGAACAATACGCACGACTTCTTGCCAATCGGCGTTGGCTTTTTCAGCATCGAGGAGACGCACATAAGTGACGGCGTGTTGCCGGTCATACGGCGTCAGCGTCGGCTCATCAGGAGCCAGATCTGCAACTTCGGGGTCAAGCGGTGGCACGCAAGAAACTCCTATTGCTCGAGAAGCTTCGATTTGGCGAACCCTACCTGCATCTGAGCTATTGTCGTACCGACTGGGTCAAGCGGTCTACAGGATTTTGCGCGCCTCAGAGATCAAAGAATCGTTGGAACACTTCTGGAGCGGCATCCTGGGTGGCTCGTTTCCGCGTATTATAACACGTAGCATTGAAATACGCGATTGCCTCCTATCCTGCGGATGGATATTCGCAAGGTCTTTGGAGCAAACGCGCGTAAATTCCGCTTGGCGTTGGGGCTAAGTCAAGAAGCTGTCGCCGAGCGAATGGGTGTCGATCGCGCTTTTATCAGCAGCATGGAACGAGGGCTGCAAAATGCAACCCTCCTTACAATCTGGGAAACGGCTCAGGCGCTGGAGGTTCGGCCGGTGGATTTGCTCGACGAAAAAACATCCAAGGCTCGTAGCTAATCTCGCAAGCGGAGTGCGAAGACTTCGCACCCGACCCGATTAAGCTCCACTGGGCTATTCGAAAACTCAGGCCTGCGCCCCGGCGAGCCCTCGCGACGCCTTTCGTCTTACCGACTTTGGGCACTAAGGAAGCCCCGCCCGGATTGGCCGGGCGGGGCTTGACGGAGCGAGCCTTATTCCCCGTTCTTCCGCGGCCGCGACCACAGCAGGGTGTAGCCTTCGCCGCCCTCGTCGTCGAACAGGTTAGCGTAGATCGGTGCGTTGAAGGACGGGTCGTCGAGCTTGAGCGAAAGGTAGTCGCGACCTTCCTCGGAGCGCTTCGACCAGGCGGCACCTATCTCGGCCCGACCCACGAAAACGCGGTGGCTCGGAGCTTTGTCGTTGGCGGCGTTGGATTCGGCGACGATGCGGACGCCTTTGGCCTGCAGGCTGAGGGTGATGATCTCACCCTGGAAATCGTTGCCGACCTTCTTGAACGAACCGATGGTAGCCATGTGTCTTCTCCTGTTTTGTGTTTCGAGCCCGCGACCACCGCGGCCTCGATGGCGATCTGCGGGCCGAGGACGATCGGCGACGCACCCGAAGGGCCGTAACGCAGTGGAGGACGCAGTCGCAGCGACTTTCTTGGCTCGCGAGGAATGGGCAAAGCCCAGGGGAAGAAAGTCGATTCGACGGCGTTGCGTCTTAGGCGATCGAGGCGCAGCCGGTCTTCGGCCAGATCGAGCCATCACAGAGGCCCGGTGCGTCGCGTGCTGAACCACAAGTCCGGGAGAAGATGGCGGGCCTTGGTTCGACTAGGCAAGAGGTCGGCACGGTTCGGCGTAGGAAAAGAAACGAAAGGAAGCAAAAGCGGTAACCGCCAGCGCAAAGCCAGCCGCAAGCGACCGGCTCCAGGCCGCATCGTTCTGCACCGGCCGCAATTAACGCTGCCTCATCGAAGTAGTCTGAAGAACGTCGCCACTATCTCACTCAGTCTCGCTGATCCGATTTTCGCCGCGCCGATTCAACCAGACAGTTGGAGAGAAGGGTGGCGCAGGATCATTTCTGATGCGCTGCGGCTGTGAGAACTGGCTGAGGATTGCCCCCGACCGCGGCGCTCGAATCGAGCGGACGGGGCTCGGTTAAGATGGTCAATCGCGTCCATGCTGTGCCGCCGACGAAGACCGCGCCGATGCAAGCGAAGACCTGCTGCCAAGCAGGCGAAGGCACTCCGAAGTGCGCCATCGCAAGAGCGAGATGATAGCCAGCAAGTGTGGCCGGCAAAGCAAACGCGGCCGCAATGACGGCGCGCAAGATCAGAGATTGTGTCATTGCGAATGCGATTTGTGCGATTGCCAGCGTCATGCCGCCGGCGGCGATGGCAACAAGCGGCGTGCCGAGCACACCGGCGCCACTATGGTAGGCGCAAAAGCCAGCATTGAGCGCCACGAAAAGAGGCAGAATGTAAACCGCCAGCGCAAACATCAGCCAGCAGATGACGCCGAGGCCAACGGTGTTGAGGAGAAGTCCAAGGGCGAGCATGGTGGTGGCTCCATGTTGCAAATCTCTTATACACATCTAGAGATGTATAAGAGACAGCCATGTTGCAAAGGGAAAACGGTTGCGCCTTCCACCACCACCGCGGCGCAGTTCTGAATATCCAATCGAAACGAGGCGGAGTTGCGGCGTGCAACTCCGCCTTGGTGGTTTGGAGAATTAGCCGCCGCTTTCCGCGGACCCCGCATGTCGATGACGGGGATGCGGAGCTTCTTCGCCTTGTCGGCGAGGTTGTCCTGGATTCCCGTGCCCGGGAAATGCATGACGCCGATTGGCAGCAGTTCGAGCATGGCATCGTTGCGCTTGAAGGGTGCCGCCTTGGAGTGCTTGGTCCAGTCCGGTTTGAACGCGATCTGTGGCACCTTCCGAGTGGTCGCCCATCTGGAGGCGATCAGCTCCGCGCCCTTTGGCGAACCACCGTGGATCAGGACCATGTCGGAGTGCTTAGCGTGAACCTTGTCGAGGCGATCCCAGATCAGACGGTGGTCGTTGAAGTCGAGGCCGCCGGTAAGTGCGATCTTCGGCCCGGGTGGCAACAAGACCTCGGTCTCTGCCCGGCGCCTGGCTGCGATGAAGTCGCGGGAGTCGATCATTGCCGCGGTAAGCGTGCGATGGTTGACGAGTGATCCCGATCGAGGACGCCAGGCGGAGCCAGTGTGGAGTTCAAAGCGTTCGACGGCCTGGTCGCGGAAGAGCTCCAGGCAGTTGCGGTGTTCGATCAGTGTGATGCCTTCGGCCGTCAGGCGCTCGAGTTCGACTGATTGCACTTCCGAGCCGTTCTGCTCGCGCTGGCTTTTGCGCTGAGCCTGCTCGTTGTCGTCGAGCTGACGATTAATTCGGTCTGCGGCGCGGTGAAAGAGGTTGACGGTCGACCAGAGCAGATCCGGAAGGTCCGGTTCGAGCCGGGTGTCGTTCAGCGTGGCGACCAGAGCGTCGAAGATGTCGGCAACGGCGCCCGCGATCATCTTACCTTCGGGCAGCGGTCTCGGATCGGGCTGGTCGTCGAATGGACGGTAGCCAAAGAGCTGCAATTCGTTGAGGACGAGGTCAGTAGCAGATGAAGCGTGCGGCTGTTCGATGTCGTCATGATCGGACATGGGAGTTGGTCCTTTTGCCGGATCGGCCGCGCTCATCGCGGCCTTCGTGGCGATCACCAGACGGCGGGCGGAACGGGCCTGCACCCGGAGCAATGCGGAGGGCCGCAGCGCCAGCGGAGGATGGCTGTGGGGCGGCTATTTTGCTTCGCGATGCAAAGGCCCGAGAGGGCCGGCGGAAAATAGCCGCCCCTCAGCCATTGCCGGCCCAAGCCGCCTGCCGTCCGATCGCCCTCTAGAAGGCCGTGGTCGCGCCTCTCCGCCATGGGCCGCCGCGTGACCGAGCTGTTGACGTTGATGGAAGCCAGACGCCGCCTATACGACGGTGGCCGACAAAAGCAGAAAGCGGGAGACGTCCTCCGGTGCCAGCTGAATCCGCAGCGCTGCCCGAAGGGTGTCGAGGCCGAAGACGTGCAGATCCTCGTTGAAGTCGCCCAGCCGAGGCGATAACGGGACCGCTTCGATGCCGGCGGTTTCCGCGCGTTGCAAGAGAACAGCCTGCACCGTGTCTCCAGCGGCATCGGCGTCGCGAGCGATATAGAGCCGACGCAGGCTCGACGACAGCGCCATGGCTGCGAGGTGATTGGCCGACAGTGCGGCAGCCATCGGCAAGGTCGGAAGCACGCAACGTAGCGACAACATGGTTTCGATGCCTTCGCCGGCAACGAGCACGTCGTCGTCCGCTGCACCGAAACGTACCGCATTGCCGAGCAGGTCACCCATTGCTCGTCGCGGCGTGTCGATCGGCGCCTTGCCGAGCCGAACCCGGTCAAAGCCGTCCGGATCGAGCCAGGTCCGGTGCACGCCGGTGATTTGGCCATGAAGGTCGGTGACACAGGCGATCATTGCCGGCCAGGTTTCGGTCGGCAGGTGCTCGTCAGGCCGATAGTAGCAGCGAGGGTGAAAGCGAAGGCTGCCGCCATGGTGCACGTTGGCTATTCCTCGACGCTTCAAGTAAGTCTCAACGATGGTACCCGCGATCGGACCCGAAATCGCAAACAATCGTCTTGCTGCCTCTTGCGATCCAACCGGTGCTGCCGGCCGTGCGGGTTTCGCGGCAACTTCTGGTTCGGGGCGGGGCAGCTTGAGAAAACGCCTCGCCTCCTCGGCAACCTCGCGGAAGTCATGAAGATTCAGGCTTGCGCGAATGATGTCGAGGAGATCGCCATGCTCGCCGGTCGCGCCATCGGTCCACTTACCAGCAGGCCCCTTGGGCGAGTCATGGAGCCGCACGAACATCGAACGTCCCGGGGTGTTATGGACATCGCCAACTAGCCAATACCGTCCCGCGCGTTTGCCGTTGGAAAGGTAATGGCGGCACACCGCCTCGGCCTCGCGCGCGAGGCGGTGCGCCAGTTCGGAGGCGTCGCTGCGCATCACGCGGCCTCCCGTTCGGCGATGCGCTCGATTGCGTAGCGATCGAATACCTTCGCCAGCACTTCGACGCCGCTCGCGTCCATCGGCACGAACATGCGCAGCTTCCACGAGATGATTTCCGCGAAGAGCCCGTAGGTGCGCAGGCGGTCACGCATCGTGTCGGTGAATCCCGACAATTCGATACGGTAGGCGCCCATGACCCGAACGCGGCGGAGTTGGAGACCTTCGGCTAGGTCAAGGACGGTTCGACCCTCCATCAGCGCCGCGAAGGCTGCGTCCGCAGCCATCTCGGGCGCCCCGGTCACAAGGATATTGGCGACGAAGCCGGCCGAAACCTTGCGGCCGATAATGCGCTCACCCGCATCCGTCTGCAGTCGATAGACCCGGGTCGAATCGTCCGGCAACCGCTTCCAGATCGGCAGCAGCAAACCCGCCACGACATGGATGGTGCTTTCCGAGAATTCAGGCACGTCATGGAGCTCGGTCTGCCAGGCCGCGCGGAAACGCTCGCGATCGGCTTCCGTCCAGTGGCTTTCCGCCATCATCTTCAACGGAAGGCTGTTATATTCCATCGGCCGGATCAGCCGCACGCGCCGTTCGATCTCGCCGTCATCTTGCATGAAGCTCGGCGCCGGCACCTGAACGGCGGCCCGGCCCGAGCGCTCGTTGACGAGCAGGACGGCGCACGAATCGGAGAGCCGATGGAACGCCTCCTCTAGCGTCACCGGACGATTGCGCCGCCGTTCGATAATGGTCAGCAGCCGTGTCTCCGCGCCAGTCCCAGGATGGGTGTAGATGACGCGCCGGTCAGCCACGACGAAGCTCTCGGCGAGCAGCGTCTCCAGACCGGCATCGTAGGTACCGGACGTGATCGCGCCTTCGATACGAGCGGAGAGCAGTTGCTCGAACGCGGCGAACAACACGTTTTGCAGGTCGATGTTCAACGCCAGCAGCCTGTTCAAGAATGTAGTGATCGGCGGAAGTTCATCCTTGATGCCGTTGGCATCCATCAGCTTGAGACCGGTCGCGTCCTCGAAGGCCTGAAGCGAGCAGCCTTCGACCTTGCCGCGGACCAGAAGCAGGTACAGTTGGCGCAGCGCGTCGCGGCCGTAATGGCTTTCGAGGTTGTCCTCGGGACGGAACAGGCCCTGCCCTCCGGTCTGGCGCTGACCTCGGGTGATGGCGCCCAGCGTGTCGAGCCGGCGAGCAATGGTGCTGAGAAAACGCTTTTCCGCCTTGACGTTCGTCGCAATGGGCCGAAACAGGGGCGGCTGCGCCTGGTTGGTGCGGTTGGTGCGACCGAGGCCCTGGATGGCGGCATCCGCCTTCCAGCCAGGTTCGAGAAGGTAGTGAACACGCAGCCTTCGATTCCGTGCCAACAGTTCGGCGTGGTACGAACGTCCTGTGCCGCCGGCATCGCTGAAGACAAGGATGCGCTTGGCGTCATCCATGAAGGCAGCAGTCTCCGCGAGGTTCGCCGAGGCGGCACGGTTCTCAACGATGAGGCGGCTTCCCTTACGGATGATTCGGAGAGAACGTCCCGTGACCTCAGCGACCATGTCCGTGCCGAACCGCTGGACAATCTGGTCGAGCGCGCCCGGCACGGGCGGTAGCGAGGCGAGCTTCTCGATCAGGCGGTCGCGGCGCCTGACGGCTTCCCTGCTCTCGACCGGCTGACCGTCGCGATAGGCCGGCCGGGAGGAGAGGTTGCCCTCGCTGTCGGTGAAGGGCTCGTAGAGCTGGACCGGGAAGGAATGGGCGAGATAGTCGAGGACATATTCGCGCGGGGTGATGTCGACCTGGACGTCACCCCATTCTTCGGTTGGGATCTCCGCGAGCCGGCGCTCCATCAGCGCCTCGCCGGTCGAGACGATCTGGATGACGGCGGCATGGCCGGCCTCGAGGTCGCGTTCGATCGAGCGAGTCAGCGACGGTGTCTTCATCGACGTGAGCAGATGACCGAAGAAGCGCTGCTTGGCGCTTTCGAAGGCGGATCGCGCGGCGGATTTTGCCTGCGCGTTCAGGGTACCAGTTGCGCCGGTGATGTTGGCGGCGCACATGGCCGCGTCGAGATTGTTATGGATGATGCTGAATGCTCCGGCATAGGCATCGTAGATGCGAACCTGCTCGGGCGTAAGTTGGTGCTCGACAAGTTCGTATTCGACGCCCTCATAAGATAGCGAACGCGCGGCATAGAGACCGAGCGCCTTGAGGTCGCGCGCCAGCACCTCCATGGCCGCGACACCGCCCTCCTCGATCGCCTCGACAAATTCGGCTCGGGTGGCGAACGGAAAATCCTCGCCGCCCCACAGTCCCAACCGCTGAGCATAGGCGAGGTTATGCACCGTGGTAGCACCGGTTGCCGAGACATAGACGACGCGGGCATTCGGCAGAGCATGCTGCAGCCTCAGGCCCGCACGCCCCTGCTGCGAGGCCGCCTGGTCACCCCGTTCGCCCTTGCCGCCAACCGCGTTCTGCATGGCGTGGCTCTCGTCGAAGACGATCACTCCGTCGAAGTCGGAGCCCAACCATTCGACGATCTGCCGGACGCGCGAAAGCTTTTCGCCGCGCTCGTCGGTGCGCAGCGTAGCGTAGGTCGTAAATAGGACGCCTTCCCCAAGCCGGATTGGCGTGCCCTGCCGGAATCGCGAAAGCGGCGTGACAAGCAGGCGCTCCATGCCGAGCGCAGACCAATCGCGCTGCGCATCCTCGATCAGCTTGTCGGATTTGCTGATCCAGACCGCACGGCGGCGACCCTTGAGCCAGTTGTCGAGCAGGATTCCGGCCACTTGCCGTCCCTTGCCCGCTCCGGTGCCGTCGCCCAGGAACCAGCCGCGGCGAAACCGAACGGCATTCTGAGTGTCCTCGCGCGCGGCCGCGACGACGTCGAACGTCGCATCGACCGTCCAGGACCCCGCGAGAAACTCGGAATGGGCTCCGCCGGCGTAGATGACGCTCTCGAGCTGCGCATCCGACAGGATACCATCCGTTATGACATTGGCCGGCAAATGCGGCCGATAGGAGGGCTTTGGCGGCGCGACCGAGGCCATTGCGGCCGACTGCACGAGCCTTGTGGGATGGGCCTGGGCGCCGGGAATGCGGATCGACTGCAACGTGTAGGATTCATAAAGCGCGTCGGTGATCTTGCTGGCATCGGTGGGCGCCCAGTCGATGGGCTCGTAGGCGACTTCCGTCACCACGAGCTCAGATGCTGGCGCCGCGGTTACCGACTGGCGCTGGGCAAGGTAGGCGCGGACGGTTCGGGGCGTTGAAGGGCTGGCAATCGCTGGCACCGCCGCAAGCGGCGTGCCAGCAATTGGACGACGTGCCGGCACGTAGCGCGTGACCCAGTCGAACAAAGTCGGCAGGTCTCGCGCGATGCCAGCGGATGCTGGCAAGGACGCGATGCCGGTCGCCGGCCCGCGATCGATGACGATCAGGCGGGTGTCGGTGGTGGTACCGTGCTTGGCATAGATGGCGCCGTCAATCGCCGCCGAGAATACGACCCGGCCCTGTTCCTGAAGCCGCCTGAAGGAGTCGGTCCACACGGGATTGTCGGGGGCGATGTTTGCGCCCGTGATGGCGACCAGGCGTCCGCCTACTGGAAGACGGGCCAGCGCCGATGCGACGTGCCGCAACGCCGCATCTGCAATCGCGCGATCGACATGAACCGCGGCCGAGAATGGCGGGTTCATCAGGACGACGCTCGGCACGATGCGTGCATCGAGGTGGTCGTCGATATGTGCGGCGTCACACCGCGTGGTGGACACGGCAGAAAAGATCTGGCCGAGAATGCCGGCGCGGCTCTTGGCGACCTCATTGAGAATGAGCGAGGCGCCGGCCAGTTCTGCGAAGACGGCGAGATGGCCGGTGCCGGCTGACGGCTCCAGCACGACATCGGCTGGCGTGATCGCGGCGGCAACGCTCGCGACATACGCCAATCCGATCGGTGTCGAGAACTGCTGGAGGGATTGGCTTTCCTCGGACCGGCGCGTCTGGGTCGGAAGGAGACTTGCGATCCGCATCAGCATGGACAGCATGGCCGCCGGGGACGCCGCCTTGGCGCGCATGGCGGCGCCATGCCGCCGCAGGAACAGGACGGTCGCCGCCTCGCAGGCGTCATAGGCGGTCTTCCAGTCCCACCCCCCGGTCGCATCGGAGCTGCCGAACGCCGCCTGCATGGCGTTGCGCAGAACGGTGGCATCGATGCGACGTCCGTGTTCGAGGTCGGTCAAAAGCTGTCGTGCCGCGCTAACGATCGCGGATGCGACGACTGCGGTGGCACGCATCGAGAGCGGCGCGGCGCTGGCGCCGCCGACGAGAGATTCGGTCATGGCAGGATGTCTCGGGAGAGTTGGGACAGGGCTGAGCCGCCCGGCGCTCTCCTGACACCGCCGCGGCTCAAACCCTTCCCGGCCCACCTCTCCCTCTGGACCTCAGCCAGAAATAAAGGGTCCGGCGACCGGCGCCGGACCCTTTGGGCGATCTATCCGAACCGACGATCAAATGTTGGAATCATGCTCATCATTGAGCAGAACGAATGTGATGCCCTCGTCGGCGGCGTAATTCTTGGCAAGGTTGATCGCCCAGCATCGCGCTTCCAACAGCTCGCCGTAGTAGGGCTCCCATTTGTCGCCAACGCGAGCGCAGCCGTCCGCGACGAGACGGGGTAGATCGGGATGATCGGCGATCTCTTCGCGCGCCTGTTGGAGCGTATCTTCCACGGTCAGGACAAGCAGCGGATGCCAGCCTGCAGGATAGCGGCAGTCGAGCATCAATCGGTGCGCCTCATCCGCGGAAAGCCGCCCCGTTGCATAACGCCAGGCTCGGGTCCATCGGCTGAGCCTGGCGCCGCAGCGATAGCAGAGACGGCGTGTCCGAGACATTACAGCGGCTGTGCAGCGGGGGATAACGTCAAACATGGCACACCCCGCGGATCCAATGCGCGAGTTCGTCGGGCCTGTTGAGCAAATCGAGCGATGCGAAATTGTTCGGGCCACCGACATAGTCCTTCCGGCCCTTGCAGGTCCGAAACAGAACGCCGCTGTGGTAGCCCATCGCCGATTGGGAGACCTGCACGTAAAGATGATCGCCATGGAGGGTAATTTCGCCGGAAACGGCGATGCCGCCCTGATTGGAGCGCAGATCATAGGTGCCGGACTCAAGACGCAGCGCCGTCGCAACACGGCGGAGCTGGAATCTCGCACGGCTGTGGAAGAGGCGTTTGGCCTCAACGTCATAGGCGACGGACTTTCGAAAATCGAAGCCGTTGGATGTCCTGGACATGTGGGAGACTCCGAGAGCGGGCGAACCATCCCGGCGGCTCGCTCTCGCCGCGCGCCGGGCTCGCCTAGTCCCGGCCCTCCTCTCGCTCTCACGCCGCGGCCTTCACAGTGCGCCACCACGCGACGCGCGCACCTCGCGTGTGGCGTTGGCGAGCCGCAGCAAGAGATTACCGTGGCAGGCGCGCGGCGCGCAGAAGCACACGAGATCGCGTCCGCGCAGTTCATCGAGCGCGCGCAGCAGATGATGCTGGTCCGCCAACCATCGCTCGTACTTGGCGATGACCGCCGCGCGATCGCCATCGCGGCTGATCCGGAACGGATTGCCCCATTTGCTGCCGCGCCCGATGTAGACGGCGCATGCCGGCATGCGCGCGTGATGCTTGTTGAGAACCCTGCACATTTTCTATTGCCTCCAGACCTTCGCGTTGCGGTGGACTGACGGCGGGCGCGGTCCAGCATTGGATGTCACGCAAGGCGGCTCGGCCGCAGCGGGAACGGCTTGCCCGTTGACATCAGATGCGCCGCGCCCAGACGGGACAAACCGCAACGCCGATCTGGAGGCGCGAACGGGTGCAGGTTTCTCAACAAGAAACGCGCGTGCGGCAGCCGGCGGCGTGCATCGAAAACGCGATGTAAGGTGCTCTCCGGAGATCCTGGTCGTGAACGACCTTCGCCCGCCGCACTATGGATCAACTATCGCCCGAGGGTACGACCTGCTCGATGAACTCCTCGAGAAGATCGTTGGTGGACTTGCCAAGGATGGCATCCGCCGAGATGACGACGACGGCGCCGCCGAAGCCGTCAGGACGCATTCGTGAACACGTGTACGACGACACTGCCGACACATACTTGAGTGTCGACGAACGCCGCACGATATCCTGAACGATGAATTCCCAGGAGGTTTCGCTGAGATCGAGGTCCAGACATCCGTTCTGAACCTTTTCGTCCTTCAGCCCTGCCAGCAGCTTCCTGACGAAGCTGTTGGCGGTGTTGTCGACATCGAGCTCGGATGCGGCGAGCGCGGTCTCCAGTGTCGCGCGCTCGACCACAATCATGTCGGCTGGCCCCGACTCGGAAAAGAAATACCAGCCTTCTCCGTCGCACTCAGACTCAAAGATGTGAGATAACAGCAGACGTTCGAGGGGCGTCATGTCCGCCCCAGCTATCGACTGCTGGATCACGGTCGGGGTGTAGTAGTCGGCCATTTGGGCCCTCCTCTAAGATGCGACGGCCCGACGCCTCCTCACGAGATGCCAGGCCGGGATGAGGTGAAACGAGGGAAAACGTCCGATGGAGGACGCGTTAGAGCCGCCAGGTCCGCACGATGTCCTGTTCCTGGCGGTGATAGTCGAGCATCTCGCGATAGAAGCGTTTGCGCGCCGCGCGATGCTTCGGATCGCGCCGCGCTTGCCAGGTGAGCTTGCGAGATGCCGCACGAATGACGGCCCGCCAACCGTCATGCACGGTGATGTCGAGGCGGAGATAGGTGCCATACATGTCAGTCTCCTTTCGCGACTGTGTTCGGCAAGAGCGGCGGTTCGACCTCGTACGCGATGCGCTGCGTGCGGCTCATCCAGGGTTCGGGACGGATGCACCTCACCCAATCAGCGAAGGATGGGATGAAGCCGAGATCCTCGATAACGTGCTGCTCACCGACCCAGCGCGTCGGGATAACGCGGCCGGACGACAATGTGATGGTCGGGCCAAAGATGGTCTCGGCCATGAAGATGCCTTCGGCGTGATGGCGGAGCGCGCGATGCCGGAAATCCGCCGTAATCTGCTTGCTGGCATCGAACCAGCTATGGATCGCCAAATAGTCGTCGACCGTACCGCCCCACTTCTTCACCGAGGAGAGCGAATGATGATACGGATGTGCCATCGCTCCCTCCTTCAGAACACATGCTGGGTATAGTCGGAGGTTTCGATCCGCTCATTGAAGTTGAGCGTGATCGTCCGCTCGGCGACGTCGAAGAGGAAGTCGCCGTAGGCTCCCTGGTTATCCTCCCACGCGGAGTAGGTCTGTTCGAGGAGATCGTAGACGAGCTTCTCGATCGCGTCCTTCACCGACAACGTTTGGCGAGTGACAATCTGGTTGCCCGATTCGACCCGCGCAATCTCGGCATGGATGCTCTGGAGATCGGTGTCAGCACCCTCACCGTCCGCGATGGCGCCGTCGATTTGTCCCTCGTCGGCATAGCCGTTGAATGTGACCTCCACGGTGTCGATGCGCGCGCGGGCGAGCGCGTCGAACAACGCCGTCTTATTGTCCGCGAGAGTGGACTTGCACAGTCGGACGAATTCCTGGTCTCGCAGGAGCCAGGAAGCAGAATCGAAACCCGAGCCGGGTTCTGACGTATCGTCGGTCATGATGGTTCTCCCAAGACAATGAAGCCCGGCGCAAGGGCCGGGCTGAGGGATGGGCGAATGTGGTGAAGAACTGCGGGGCAGCGGCACGCTGCCCCGCAGCGATGGCCTATTCGGCTGCGACGGCGTGCTGCTGCTCGCTCTCGTCGCTATCGCTCGATTCCTCCTCGTCGGCGGAGAGGAATTCGGGGAGCGGCTCGGCTGCAGAGTCGGGACTGTCCGAAGGCGAAGGCACAGCGGCAAGGCGCAGCGGCTCGGGGAGCCAGCCGGCGCCCTCGAGCAAGCGCTCGGCTTCCTTCGCCATCTCCGATTTCTTGAGATGGTCGATGAGTTGTGCCGAGGATTCGCCCTTCGCCTCGCGGACCGCATCGAGAATACGGCCCTTGGTGACACGGCCGAGATAGTTGTCGACCGTCGGACGCCAACCGGCCTCGACCATGTCCAGATCAACCGCACGCGCCAAGCGCTCCGCCTGAACGAGGCGGCGCTGTAGCCCATGGGCAGTCACTCCAGAACCGCCATAGCGATCGACCTTCTCAGACAACGCATTGACGCCTCCGGAAACACAGTGGGCGAGCAGTGCCAGCCGGCTGGCGTCATCAAGCGCGACCAGCCAATCCCACAATGCAGCCTCGTCGGCCGGCACGTCAGCCTTCCAGGCGTCGTGCCGAGCGGAGATCGACCTGGCGGACGCGCTTTCCTTCAATTCGGGCGCCTGGGCGGAAAGCTGCACATGGCGCACGCCGGCCTCGAGGCAACCCGGACCGTTGGTCCGATGGAAGGCGTCGATGCAGAGCTTGTGCAGAAGCGCGGTCATCGCGACATGCGGGTGGGCCGCAACCGCGTCTTGCAGCGCGAGCGTCCGGTGCGCGGTGAGCTCCATGACGAGCCGGTCGGGCAAGGGCCGGATGGCATCGTCCTCTTCCTCATCCGGCGTCGCCTGCCCGGTCATGGTAATCACGCTGCCCTGAACCGCTGGTGCGCTTTGGTCGCCATCGTCGGGGCCAGGCGCTGCGGCGCCGGCTTCGGAATTGGGCTCAGCGGTTGCCACAACGAACGCCGCTTCGTCCTCGCGGCGGACATATCCGCGCTCGACGTGCAACGTCCCATCGGCATCGATGCTGACGAAGGCGCCGGCGTGCGGGATGGCGGCCGCGTCGAAAATGTACGGCCGATCCTCGAAGGCTGCGAGGGCCTGCTCGAGTTCGCCGAGGCGCGTGTCCACCTCATCGGGCATTTCGTCGGCATCCTCGTATTTCTCTTGCAGCGAGGTATATTCGGCCTGGAGCGCATCGACGCTCGCTTGCTCCTCAAGCGTGAGATCGGCCGGTTCGCCTTCGAGCCGGCGGAGCCCATGATCGTGACCGTAGGGGAAGCTCGGGGCGACCTCGATCCACTTCCAGCCCTCGGCTGCGATCGTCTCGGCTTCGGTGCGGAGCTTTTCGGCGACAAGACGCTCGAGCAGCGCGATGTCCTCGAGCCAGCCGCCACCGTCCTCCTCGAAGAGATCGCGCAGCACATTGCCGCCGGCGGCCTCGTAGGCGGCGACGCCGACGAAGCGGGCGCGCTTGTCGGAGGCCTGCACCGCACGCTCGGTCAGAACACGCCTGATCTGATACGGCTCGTCATAGCCAGATTTGTTGACGTTCTCCCAGACCTGTTCCTGCCGAGCGTGATCGGCCGTGACGGAGAACGCCATCAACTGCTCGAGCGACATGCCGTCGTCAGCATAGACGTCGAGCAGTTTTGGGGACACCGCCGCGAGCCGAAGGCGCTGCTTCACCACGTTCACGGACACGAAGAAGATGGCGGCGATCTCCTCCTCGGATTTCCGTTGCTCCCGCAGGATCTGGAACGCGCGAAACTGGTCGAGGGGGTGAAGCGCGACGCGATGCACGTTCTCGGCGAGCGAATCCTCCTCCGCGGAGATTTCGTCACCAGCTTCGCCGACGATGCAGGGGATCGGCGCAGTCTTGGCGAGGCGCTTCTGCTTCACCAACAGTTCGAGCGCGCGATAGCGGCGGCCACCGGCCGGCACCTCGAACATGCCGGTGTCCTGACCTTCCGCGTCGAGGATGGGACGCACGTAGAGACTTTGTAATAGTTTTCCGCGATGGGCGATGTCCTCGGCAAGATCCTCGATCGAAATGCCGGCCTTGATCCGCCGCACATTCGATTGGGAGAGCACGAGCTTGTTGAAAGGAATGTCGCGCGACGGCGACAGCTTGATCTTCTGAACGGCCTTTGCCATGTCAGTTTCTCCGGAACGAGCGGCCAGGAGCCTCTCTCTCGGCCTCCAACCCGTTCAAGGAGCGAAGCGCCGCCCTCTTGCTCTGAGAGGGCAGCGCCACGGAGGGAGACCAAGGGAGAAACGCGAGGAAGCAAAGCCGGAGACACGCGAGATTGGCATCCCCGGCTTCGCTGTTAGTCAGACGACACGATCCAAGAGCTTCTTCGCCTTCGCCTCCATGTCGAGGCGAGCATCCTGATGAGACTTGTCGCGGGCAACGGCAGTAATGCCCTGCACGAAATCGAAGATGCTTTCAGGCGGGTGACCTTCCTCCGCCAACACTGTATCGATCACCTTGCCTGTCTCGGCCTTAGAGAACCCGCGGCGACGCAGGAACTCGGTACGATCGTCGTCATTACGCCCCACGATCCGCTCGCGGGCGGCCTTGATGCCATTGACGAAGGGCATGGGTGAGGAGTTGGCGAAGTTCAACAATGCCGGGGCTGCCTCGTGAGCAAAGCGGGAGGCTGCGTATTTGGAATGGCGGATGGTGATCTCCTCGAAATCTTCCACGCCCCACAGATTGCGATTTTGGCAGACTGCACGGAGATAGAAGCTCGCCATGCCGAGTGTCTTCGCCCCAACTTCCGAGTTCCAGCAATAGAAGCCTCTGAAATAGAGGTCGGGCGAGCCGTCCCGGAGACGACCAGCCTCGATCGGGTTCAGGTCATCGACCAAAAAGAGGAATACGTCCCTGTCCGATGCATAGAGGGTGGTCGTATCCTTGGAAATGTCGACACGGGGATTGTAGATCCCGGTTGACCAGTCGAGCACACCCGGCACTTTCCACCGCGTATCGCCTGTGCCATTGCCGGCGATGCGCTGCACGGCCTCAACCAACTCATGGTCGAAAATTCGGCCGTAGTCAGGGCTCGTGACGGCGCGAAGCTCAACGCGGCTATCTTCGGTCTCGAGCGTTTTGATCTGTTCGACGCGATTCGTGGTCAGGCCAAATTGCAGGTTGATGCCGGCGAGTGCCGCGGGGAGTTGTCGCAGGTAGGCAGCCGGAGCGCCAACCTGGCTTGCAAGCTGGCCGAAGCTCCAGTGGGTCGGCGCTACTGGTGTGTCCGAGCCTGGCAGCATCAGGGCCAAGCGCTCGGGATCGGCGCGGCTTGCTTCCACATGGATGAGCGCGCTTTCGACCACGCGCGTCCGGCTGCGGTCCGCGCGATCACGGACCGTGCGGGCCAGTTCGTTGAGCGACAGATAACGCTGATCCGCCGGACGAGAAAACCACTCCGAGGACACCCGGCCGACGCGCTCGCCGCGACTCACATCCACTCTGTAACCGCCGCTGGCGTCACGGCGAGCATCAAGAACCTGCATATTCATGGGAGCAACCTCCATGACGGGCGCCGGAAGACTCTCCTCCGGCCCTCAACCCGTCATGGCCAACGCGGCTCCACTCTCCCTCTCCTGCATCGTCTATCGCCGACGCCGACGAAACCCGCTCCCGCCGCATCTTCGTCAGGGATGGAAGCCCGAAGGGTGAAAACCCGGCTCAAGCCGGGGTTTCAGCGCCAGCCGACAGCCCGGTCCCGCAGGGAGACGGCAAACCACTGGGCTGCCGATCAGCAAAGTCTGTCAATGAACCTATTGCGCTTTCTAAAGCCATACGATTCTGCGTGCCGACGAGCATCCCCATGTGGACTTCAGCAGCGAGCGTCGTCACAGCGGTTGCCCCTCCAAGCCAGGTGCGCGACTCACGTTAGCTCGACGTCCTCGCGCGTCTGTGTCTGCGCGTCATAGATTCTGATTCTGAGCATGGGAAAACGCTTCTTCAGTTCTTCCGCGCCCGTCTTGGCTCCGTCCCTGGTCGCAAATTCGGCCTTGAGTCGACCGTCGACTTCCAGCGCATAGCCTGAAGCCGGCAATTCACGGGCAGCCATCTCATTCCCTTTGCGCAGTGAGGAGGTGATGGCAACTGCTTAGCGCGAGTCGCACAAATCGCGCCAGCTCACTCCGATGTTGATTTCGTCCTCTTAACTAATGAAGTTCCGATTCGCCGCATGAAGGCGCATTCAAGGATGTGCGTTCGCATCATCTGAACATTTGGTCGGGGTGCCGCCTGCCCTGATGCACGCGCGGAACAACCATGGCTCCACGTAGCTGCCCGCCCACATGCCGCGCCCCGAACGATCCGCATCACGCTCGGCAGCGGCATACCTCCCTTTCGAATATTGCGGCCAATCCAGCGCGAGACCATTGCGAACAAGCCATTCCCCGAGATCGGTGCCGCCGACCGAACAGGTCGCTACACTCCGTCCGTATTGGTCCTCGGATACGGGTGTACAATTGACCGGCCGCCGCGCGATGAAGGTATCGAGATTATTGGCTGCGGCCGCGCCACAACGATACAGATTGCTATCCGCACCTCGGCATAGCTGGTTGCTCTCGGGGGCATCGACGCCCCAGAGCCGGATGCGCGTCCCATGAATTTCCAAGGTGTCGCCGTCGATGACGCTGGCTTGGCCAACGAAATCATTCGCGAAGGCCGTGCTCGACAGCAACAGAAGCATCAACATGACGGGGGCTCGATGCATGCTCATGAACCTTGGCATCAGTGGTTATCGCAAATTGCGCGGATTGAATTTCGGCCAGTTCTCGAGCGGCTTTAGCGACGGCAGATTTTGGGGCCGCTCGGGATAGTGAAACTCCGTGCCCCGCAGCCAGCGCCCCTCGAACCGCTCCCAGAACAGGATTGCATCCATCTGCCAGGTGAACTCGTAGACCCTCCAAACGCCGTCGTTCTGTATCACTTCACCGGTCGCATTGAACGGCAGGCTGTTCAATCGACAGAGTGCGTCAATTTCATTCCAGTGCTCGCGGATGTAGCGGTCCTCAAGGGCGACGTGATACGGCCGGTCGGCACGAAAGCGCGGCCCGCCGCCGCGCGGGTGGAAGCCCTGGCGCGGCATCATGAATTCAGGAATGCGCGCTATCGCCTTGCCGATCCGGCGCGCCTCATCTGACGATAGCTTGCTCACACCGAAGCTGTAGCGCTGCGCGTCATCACGACAATAGAGCCACGCCAAGGTCACGCCGTTGGCGTCCCTGACCACGTAGCACTCCGAATTTTCCCGGACCAAGGTCCAGGGCGGCTTGAAACGACGGCTTGACTCCATGAGAACAAAATAAGAACATACGTCGTCGACGGTCAACCTGGAACAGCGCCATGTCCTCGGTCTCGAAGCCGAACGAACAGGACGATGGGCTGGAGGCCGCCGTCGAGCAGGCGATCGCCGTTTGCGACGGCGATATGCGCGCGGCTATCCGCGCGCTGATCGTTGCTAACAATTTCTTGGAATCCGAGATCTCGGAGTTGAAGAAGGCCGTATCGCACGCCTACACGCGGCGGCGCTTTCGGACCTACACGGGATAGACGTGATGGCATGGCGAGGTGGCGATGAAACATCAGGTGACAAAAACTAGAGCCGCCGCGCGCAAGCTTTTCGGCTGCACGATACTCTATCGCTCGAACAAATCGCACCCAGGAAGATATCATGACGGCGAGACACGCAGAGATACTGCGTAGCAGTCACCAATGACCGAGAGCGAACGCTGAATGTGCAATCTCTATTCGATTACCACGAACCAAGCGGCGATCGCCGGTCTGTTCAGGCGCATGAACCGGTATGTCGGCAATCTGGCGCCGATGCCCGGTGTTTTTCCGGACTATCCGGCACCGGTGATTCGCAATGTCGGCGACGCCGAAGAGATGGTGCTGATGCGCTGGGGCATGCCGCCCCCACCCAAGACGGGCGGGCCGCCGGTCACCAACATCCGAAACACGTCGTCGCCGCATTGGCGCGGCTGGCTGAAGCCGGAGAACCGCTGCCTCGTGCCGGCGAACAGCTTCGCCGAGTACGCCCCCGAGCCAAATCCCGAGACGAAGAAGAAGGACGTCGTTTGGTTCGCGCTCGAGGAAAGCCGACCGCTGTTTTGCTTCGCCGGCATCTGGACCAAATTCAACGGCGACCGCGGCACCAAGTCGAAGCCGATCCCGGGCCCTCACCTCGTCTACGGGTTCCTCACAACATCGCCGAACGCCGTCGTCGAGCCGATCCACTCGAAGGCCATGCCGGCGATCCTAACCACCGAGGAGGAGCGCGACGTTTGGATGCGCGCTCGGTGGGATGAGGCGAAGGCGTTGCAGCGCCCCCTGCCCGACGATGCGCTGAAGATCGTCATGCGCGGCGAGGACAAGGAGGACAAGGCGGCCGCGTGAGGCGCGGCAATGCCTTCAAGAGTCTCCAACAAAAGGGAAGGCCATGGTGTCGCTGCGGCGTAGACGATCGCATTGCGGTTCCAAGGAGAATCACCGAGCGTGGGGTTCGAACAGGGGGACAATTCGTGCTCGCGACGACGGCAGCATCATATCTCGCCACGCTCAATCCGGAGCAGCGTCGAGCCGTCGAGCACGGCGTCACCGCCGATGGTCATGTAGGAAGCCCCCTCTTGGTCATCGCCGGCGCCGGGTCCGGTAAGACGAACACGCTTGCCCACCGCGTGGCGCATCTGATTGTCAGCGGCGCGGACCCTCGCCGGATCCTGCTGATGACGTTCTCGCGGCGAGCCGCGTCCGAGATGTCGAAACGGGTCGAACGGATAGCGCGCAAGGTCCTCGGCGAGCGGGCTGGCATCATGAACGAGTCGCTGAACTGGGCGGGCACATTTCACGGCATCGGTGCCCGGCTCCTTCGGGAGTACGCCGATCAGATTGAGCTAAATCCCGCTTTCACCATTCACGACCGCGAGGACTCGGCCGACCTGATGAATCTCGTCAGGCACGAACGCGGTCTGTCGAAAACCGAGAGCCGCTTCCCTGCCAAGAGCACGTGCCTCTCGATCTACTCGCGCTGCGTCAACGCCGAGACCGAGCTCGAAGAAGTGCTTGGCATATCCTATCCGTGGTGCGCTGGCTGGGCCGTGGAACTCAAGAAGCTTTTCGCGGCCTACGTCGAGGCCAAGCAGAAGCACAACGTCCTCGATTACGACGATCTCCTTCTCTATTGGGCACAGATGATGTCCGACGCGACCATCGCCCACGAGGTCGCCGGCCGCTTCGATCACGTCCTTGTCGACGAATACCAGGACACGAACAGGCTTCAATCATCCGTTCTGCTGGCTCTAAAGCCGGGAGGACGTGGGCTCACGGTGGTCGGGGACGACGCGCAATCGATCTATTCGTTCCGAGCCGCCACGGTTCGCAACATTCTCGATTTTCCCGCGCAGTTCAGTCCGAAGGCAGAGATCGTCACGCTCGACCGCAACTACCGTTCGACCCAGCCGATCCTCTCCGCGGCAAACGGCGTTATCGATCTCGCCAGGGAACGCTTCACCAAGAACCTATGGACCGAGCGCCCCTCGTCGACAAAGCCTCGCCTGGTTGCGGTGCGCGACGAAGCGGACCAGGCGTGCTACATCGTCGAGCGGATCCTCGAATATCGCGAGGAAGGGGCCCTCCTCAAACAACAGGCGGTACTCTTCCGCACCTCCTCGCACAGCGGACCGCTGGAGGTCGAACTGACCCGCCGCAATATCCCATTCGTAAAATTTGGCGGCCTGAAGTTTCTCGACGGCGCGCATGTCAAGGACGTCCTTGCATTACTGAGATTCGTCGAGAACCCGCGCGACCGCGTCGCCGGCTTCCGCGTATTGCACCTCCTGCCCGGCATCGGTCCTGCCTCGGCGCAACGCATTCTCGATAGCATGGCGGAAGCTGCCGACCCGCTCACCGCGATTTCCAATCTGCCCTGCCCGCCCCGCGCCGGCGACGACTGGGCCGCCTTTATCGCGACGATCGGAAATCTCCGTTATTCGGAGTGGCCATCGGACCTGGAACGCGTTCGCCTCTGGTACGAACCGCATCTCGACCGCATCCACGAGGACGCCGAGGTTCGCCGCGCCGATCTCATTCAGCTCGAGCAGATAGCCGGCGGGTATCCTTCGCGCGAACGCTTCCTCACTGAACTCACCCTGGATCCGCCGGATGCGACCAGCGATCAGGCGGGCGTGCCATTGTTGGACGAGGACTACCTCATCCTGTCGACCATCCATTCGGCCAAGGGCCAAGAATGGAAATCGGTATACGTACTGAACGTAGTCGACGGTTGCATGCCGTCGGACTTGGGAGCCGGCACCTCCGCCGAACTCGAGGAGGAGCGCCGTCTGCTCTATGTCGCGATGACGAGGGCAAAGGACGATCTCCACCTCGTGGTGCCGCAACGTTTCTTCGCACATGGACAGCGCGCGCAAGGCGACCGACATGTCTACGCGTCTAGAACCCGTTTCATTCCCGAGAAGCTGCTGGGCTTGTTTGAGCGCGCGTATTGGCCAGCAGCGTCGCCAGGCGCCGCGCGCGGCCCAAGCCAAGGCCCTCGAATCGACATCGGAGCTCGCGTACGAGGGATGTGGCGCTAGATCGCTTGCTGCACGCGCATCCTTGGCGGCGGGTTGATGTGGCGAGTCAATCGGCGACGATACCTGGGAGGGATCGGATCGTCGCCCTTCGGCCTGATCTCGTCCACTTCATTCCGGTCGCAAGCGATAGGGCCGCCTCACCCGGAGCCTTGGCCTCCCTCAGAAGGCCGCGATCGGCGCGGTCAAAGGCTGATGGAGGACAACATGCGCGAGATCCACGTGATCGAACTGATGGAAATGACCAGCCGCGAGCATTGCCATCTGGCTCGGAGAATCAACTGGGATCTGCCGACCTGGCCGGAAGGCTCGCCCGAACGCCGCAAGACGCTCATCAACCTGCGCAACATACGTTACGTCCTGAAGCCACGGGATTTCGCGCCGTGATGTGGTGTACGGATGCCTCTGGCGAGCAATTCGCCAGAGGCAAATTTCGTCAGAGCAGCCGTACTCTATATGACGTACCAGTCGGTAGTGTCGGCGAGTCATCGATGTCGTCGGTATCGAATGTCATCAAGTCTGCCGCAATATCCTGTCCGGCAAGTTGCTGCTGAAGCTCGGCCAGTTTCGCCGTTAGAGCGGGTGAAGGAGCTTCCATGACGGCTAGGGTTATCACGTCCGGACGGATACGCTTCGCAAGCTCAGCGGACTTCGCGATGTCGACGTCTCGTCTTGAGGGTTTTGCTTCGACCAGACGCACGATCCCATCCGACACGATGATCAGGTCGATCTCGGCATCGGGTTTTCCTTGGTCGGCACTCTCCGGATTGAAGAACAGTTCGTGCGGGTCGAGATAGAAGAAGGATGTTCTTGCTTGCTCTGCAAATTTCGTCAGGCACCAAACAGCGGGCAGCGCCCCGTGCTCACGCAGAGCTTCGCAAACGAAATTGTTGATCCTGAAATGCCATGAATCAGCTACTGGCGCGGGCTCGCTTCGACCGCACACCTCGCACACCAGGTTGCGCGCCAAATCGTCGATGCTCACCCAGTTGCTGTTAAAGCATTGGCGGCAGCGCCATTCATGACCTTGATGCAAGATTTCTCGTTGACAAAGGTATTTGACTGAGACCGAGAGGGATCTCCGTTCATGCTCGTCCCACTCGCTGCGCGGTGCCGCCGGTGGATTCTTGGCCCAATAGGCGTCACGAAAAGCGTCAAACTCGGTACGCAAGTCGTCGAATTTGAGGTAGCGGGCAGGAAAGCGTTCGGCCCGCGCTTCGGTGAGCACAAGCTTGGCCAAGCGCTCCCATTCATCGTCCGAGGAAATTTGACCGCCCCTGAATTTTTTGCGGAGCGTTTGACTGACCATGGCAACGCGCTCTTCCGTTGCCTTGGGCGTTGCGCCAAGCCGCTCAAACCTTTCCTTCCAAAATCCTGAAAGAAATATCTCCTTCGCCCTACGAATATCGCCCGACATGCGCAGTAGCGCCGTCAAATAGCGCCCCTTGTCTGATGGTCGCATGGTGAGCGCAGGACCAGGTCTGGGGGTGCGCTGGGAAGGAACGAAAGGCCACCAATCGCGTGCGGCGCAGACAGCATAACGGAAAGCGTCCTCATCGGTCGGAACATTGACCTCGGGTAATGTTCCGTCCGTTCCGCATGAAAGGCTCAAAAGGCCGCCGGCCGTAGCCCTCGGCATGCAGTGAGCGGACATATTCTCGAGCTGATACCCGCGCGTGAAGGCGCCGACCATGCGCAGGCGGCGAGGCAGCCGCCAGTGATGTTGCTCATTCTGGACCCAGCTATGGTCGACGGCACGCTCGATATCAACATCAAGCTGCCAAAGTCCCTGTTTTACGCCGGGCGGTAATTGCTGAGTCTCTCGCAGGTGACGTGGCAAAACGATAGGCGGTCGGAAAGCGCTGTCGGCGAATATCACCTCGTGCCAATCGTGCGATTGGAACGGCGATCCCAGCTCCACATGGTGGCGGGCATGCTCAAACGCGGACTCCGACGGCACCACGGCATCAACTGACGCAATATGCTCTGAGGTATATGAGTTGAACGCGTTAGCTGCTTTTAGTCGCTGAGCGATCTGCTCCAGGTCGCCAGCCGGAACGCTCGCGGAACGCACCACGATGTGGGCGTAAGAAGCGTTGCCGCCGACCGGAAGATAAATTCGGTTCTTGATGATATTCACGATCGCGTTGAAGCGATCAGCGTCGTTCAAGTCCTCCTGCGACACCTTGAGCGTCGTGATGCCGTTGTTGAGCCAGACCGGAGTCAGATGCGCTGCGTTCCAGAAGAGGAGCCGATCGGCAAATGACTCTCCAACGACGAAATTAACGGTGCGGGACCAAGCCATGTCGCTAAGCTCAAGGCGCGGCGCAAAACTGGCTGATAACTGCGCCAGCCCGCACAAATCCCGTTGGTTCGCGATCCTCTCAATCAAATCTTTCTCGGACGAGACGATGTCGCCTTCGGCGCGAGGCAGGATGTGGGGATCGGCTTGAATTTCGGGAGGCACATAGGTGACGGGTCGTAAACAATCGCCCATGTCTCTTGCGATGGGCCAGGGGCTCAGACTTTGGCTGTAGCAACCGAAACTCTGTTGCAAGAAGGGCGATGGTCGCGTTCCGAGGTTGCAATCGATCAAGGCGACGGGCCGTGGTGCCGATATCATGTTACCGCGTGTCATTACCGAAGTGACCGAGAGGACACTTAAAGGAGCTACCGGTAACTGTGGCCGGTAGGCATGTTGGTCGCGTTCTTGCCTGCCGTAAAAATTGTGCCTTATGAGGAAAGCAGGGCCGAATTGCTCATGAAGGTGTTCGATAGTGGCATCGTCGTAATCGACGTAAGAATAAAGAATGTCTGCGTCGTAAACCCTCAACCAGGGCAAATATGCCGGGCGGATCGCGCCCTTTTCGCACGGAACGATCAGCGTGAAGCGTCCGCCCCATCGACCGAACGATTCGGTGAAGATGGCGTCGAGCATCGGCTGCCAGTGCTCGTTCTCCTCGACGAGATAGGCGACGCGCATAGGACGGGGGCGAACATAAGCTTTCACATTTGACTCTCATCAGCCATCAACGATGTTGCAACGGCTGGAGTTTCGACTTTTAGCCGCTTGACCCGATTAACGATGTCCCCCCGCATCGAAGTCATGGCTGTACCTTCAGTCTTTCTCCATCCTGAACCAGGCGTGCCACTTTCGGATCGTAGACGTATTCGGTGATCGTCCCGTCCTTGATTCTTTCAACCGCCTCGTCGATCACGAATGGTGGAACGAGGAACCATTCGCGCGGGATAACCGGATTGCCGAAACGATCCTTGATCTCGATATCCAATTGCGCGGGGGAGAACACGCGATGGATCAGGTTCTCAAGTTTGGTCCGGTTGATGTTGAATAGCTCATAGGTCGCGACAATTTCGACATCCGCCATAAGGAAGGTCGGGTCGAGACGGGCATTCGCGATCCGGCGCTCGACATCGCCGCCGGTGACGCCAATCTTGTGCAGGACATCGCGATGGGCCACCACAGTCGAATGATCGGACTTGCTGCGCAACACATAGACGATGCCGCTTGCCTCATCTCCTTCCTCGTTGTGATCGGCGAAAAGGGGGCCTGCCGAAGGCTCGACGATCCGCCGGCCGGCTGGATCTTGTTGCAGCGCCTTTTGAAGGGACCGCATGAGCAAGTTGCTCTCGGTCCCGTTGTCGAAGATCACGCGAAGCCGGGCGTCGACGTTGCCGTGCTCGTTGGTAAAGGGCTCCTCCATCGTCGCGACATAGGCTTTCTGGCCGCCGAGGATATAGAATCGCCCCGGAGCGATCTCGGATTTACGCTCGAAGCGGCGGGTCTGCCGCAGGCCCGAGCTAAGCTCTTTTTGAACTTGTTCAAACAGTGGCTTGAACTGTTCGAAGTCCTCGCACTTCTCGCGATTGGCGATTTCTTCCGCCGCACGCTTTTCGGCGCTGGTGCGGACGTGGCGAAGCTGGGTGATGTCGGATGAGCCTGCCGCTCCCTCCAATTCGGCGAGCAGCTCGTCCTCGTCCATCGATTCCGGCGGGGCGGCGCCGACGCTCTCGGCTTCGGTCAGCAGCCCTTGATGGTCGAGTGGCGCTAGCAGCGATCGGCATTCCTCAAGCGCGCGCAAGCGGTCGAGCCGCACGGCATGAAGCCGCTCGAAAATATCGCGATCTTCGCCATGCTGCGGCCGAGCCCCATGCTTGTCGACAAAGCGCTGAATCTCCTCGAATCCGGCAATGATGCGCTCTTCACGCGCGGACCGGCCGCCCTTCTTCTCGGGCTGGGCAAATTCGGCGAGTTCGTCACGCAGTTCGTCGAGGTCGAGGTCACTCATAGCGTCCCTCATCCTTGAAGCGAACAAAGGCGGCGGCGCCTTCGGCCATCCGCTTCTCCCAAGGGTCTTGCGAGTCGATTGATGGCAACCGGCCTCGTTCTTTCTTGAATCTGACCGCGCGCACGGCCAGCTCCTTCGCCTCTTCGGGCGTCAGGCTCGTGCGCTTGGCGGCGATCGCCGCGGCAACCTGCTTCAGGCTATCCTCGCTCATCGTCTTGGCGAGGATTGCATAGGCTTCGCCGAACGGGTTGATCCGGTCAATCAGATCGATGTCGAGATCGTGGACGTTCACAAACTTGCGAACACCATCGACGAAAGCGGTATTGGCGCTCTCTTCGCCCTTGGCGCCGCCGGTGGCGATCTCCTTCGCCTTCTGGGTGAGGTTCAAGGCCGCCACGGCGTGCTGACGCACAGCTTCCTGGTCCTCTTCGTCGAGTTCTGGATACCGGTCCTTGATGATCTTACCCATGCGCACCTGGGTCAGTTCCTCCGGCACAAGCTCCTCGTCGAACAGACCGCGCTCGACATTTGTCTTGTCCTGCACGAAGGTGGCGATCACCTCATTCAGGTCTTCGCGACAAATGCGCGTCGCTTCCTCGCTTTTCGGGGTGGCCAAGCCCTTGATCTCGATCTGGAACTGGCCGGTTGTCTCATTGAAACCGACATTGCACTTGTTCGGATCATAACCGCCTTCGCCATAGTCGAAGCCAGGCGCCGGCGCATTGTTCGGGTTTTTCGGCTTGAACTCAAAACGCGGGGCCAGAACCTGCTCCATGAGCAGGCTCGCCGCGATAGCTTTCAGCGTGTCGTTGACCGCTTCGGTGACAGCCTCTTCCGATGCATCAGGCTCGGCAATCAGGTTGGTAAAGCGCGCGCGGGTCTTGCCCGGCGCGTCGCGAGTCGCGCGGCCGATGATCTGGACAATCTCGGTGAGACTTGAACGATAGCCGACCGTCAGCGCGTGTTCGCACCAAATCCAATCAAAACCTTCCTTGGCCATGCCGAGCGCGATGATGATATCGACATGATCGCGGTTATTTTTCTGCGTTGGGTCTTTGAGCGCCGCCGAGACTCGGTCCCGTTTACCCGGATCGTCGTCAACCAAGTCCGCGATCTTGAGGACGCGGCCTTCCGACGTCTTAACCAGTTGGAAGCCGGTCGATGGGTCGGTTCCTTCCCAAGATCCGAGCCCCCCGATTATCCCTTCAACTTCTTTGATTTTGTCCTTCGTGCTTTCCCGAGCGTTGACGTTCGGAATATGGATGATGGTCTTCTCGGTTGCGTCAAGAACATCGAATATCGTCTTGTCGTCAGGACGATCTTTGTGAAGGTAGGAGCCAGAGTAGAAGAAATAGCCGATGTCGAGCTGCTTCAGATATTCGTAGCCGTTGAGCTGCTCATAATAAGTGTAGGTGACGGTATCGAACTTTGCTTCGTCCTGCGGAGCCAGCACGGCTTCGGCATCGCCCCGGAAGTACGATCCCGTCATCGCCACGATATGCACCTTGTCGCGGGCGATGAATTGGCCGAGATGAGTCCCAAGCTTGTTGTCTGGATTGGCCGACACGTGATGGAATTCGTCGACGGCGATCAACCGATCGTCGAACGCTTCCACACCGAATTGATCGACAGCGAACCGGAAGGTGGCGTGGGTGCAGACCAGCACCTTGTCGCCACTTTTGAGAAAAGCCTCAGCCGACTTGACCTTGCCGCCATTGTCTCCGCCCGGAGCGTTGCAGAGATTCCATTTCGGCGCGACCGTCCAGTCCGCCCAGAATCCATATTTGGTCAGGGGCTCGTCGTGGAAGCTCGCGCCGATCGACTTTTCCGGCACGACGATGATCGCTTGTTTCAGTCCCTGATTGGCGAGCTTGTCGAGCGCGATGAACATCAGCGCGCGGCTCTTGCCCGAGGCGGGTGGCGACTTGATGAGCAAATATTGCTCGCCGCGCTTCTCGTATGCGCGTTCCTGCATCGGCCGCATGCCGAGGGCGTTGGCCTTGGTCGTGCTGCCGTTGCGGGCGTAGGAAACGGAAACGGAGGGGATGGATTTTGTTTCTGGCGTCATTTTCTTTCCCCCGCAACGCTGGCGAGCGCCGCCTTCAGCACCTGGAAACAGACTTTCGCTGTATGCTCATCCGGTGTGAACCCGGATACCATCTGCTCGTATGGATGAATATAATTGCGAAAATCCCTGAGCCCGTGACTGAATTTCTTCACGTCGGGCTTAAGCAGGCCGATCTCGCAAGCAACATCTATGAACTGGGCAAGGCTCCACTCGTGAAAGCGCTTGACCGTGCCGTCGGCAGCCTTCGGGCTGGCCGAAGCCCGATTGAAGCGCGCGGGCTCCTTTTGGGCTGCTCCAAGCAGAACGGCTTCAAGCACACTACCGCAGAGAAATATGACGGACAGGTGCGCGCCCGCCTGCAATGCCCTCAGCGCTTCATTCAAGCGACCTTGAATGATCGGCACGGCCATCGCTTCAATGGGTAGTTTCTGGACGTTGGGTATCGAGAACTCGCGATGCAGAAAATCGTCAACGGTCTGGGCCGGTTTTGAGGGCTCAGCCTTCCCGGAAATCCGGGCAACAATGCCTCGCGATTTTTCGAGAACGGATGCGTCGGCTTCCCGATTGTTCAGATGGCAATCGGCCTCATATGACTCGATCATCTCCGACAACACCTTGCCTACCAAAGCATCCGGTTCCTGCTCCCAGAAAGCCCGCATCTTCTTGGCTTTGGAAGTGCCGTAGGTCTGATATTTTGAGCCGTGAATATCGACCTTGTGACGATTAAAGAACTCGCCGAAGGTTGCGTCCGAATAATTCAGAACATAGCCGCTTTGCATGGCAAGCAGCTTTTCAAGGTAACGTTTTTCAATATCGGTGAGGCTGCTCATGCCGCCCCCGCCTTTCGTTTCCTCGGATTGGCCGTAGTCATTTTCGTATAAAGATCGAAAAGCCTTTCCAGCCGCTCGGTATCGTTCTTGAAGCGGCGACCGATATAGATGCGCTCCAGCACCTCGTCGTTGCGCTCGTGCGCTGCGCGCAGGTCGTCTGGCATGTTTTCGGGGTCGTAAAGTTCGGCGATCGTCGCCGGGAAATGCGCCTCGCGCGCCAGAAGAATGTCCTCGGCACAGCGGGTCAGGTCGGCCCTCATCTTGTCGGTGAGCGTAGGGACGGGAAAGGTGTTCCAGCCAAGGGTGTTGGAATAGCGGTAACGAGTTTCTAGCTTGCCACAAATGGTCGCGATCCAGACAAGGTGCAGGCGCGAGGCGATCAGCGCCATGTTCCAGAGAGGGGCGTCGTAAAGGGCGAAAGCATTATCGGAGACAATTGAGTGTGAGGATAATAGCCCCACAGGAAGGTAGGGACGGGACTCTGATGTTACTTTCGGCACAACAATGGATGACGCGATTCCGCGGCCCTGAATCTGCTTGAACCGATGCGGCCGGTCAGCGAACGCCCTCGTCGACTCCGCATCGCTGTCCAACCTCATTTTCCGAACACCCTCCAGGCGCGCGGCAATGAACCCCGACTTCTGCGCGTCGGCGACCTCAGAATCTTCGATCCATAAGCACCGCCGTACGATTCCCTTCACGTACTCCTGCGATCCGACGAAGTCATATATAAACCGCGAGATTGCGGGCTCTGCACTTATCGCGGCCTGAGCGGCCTCGAAGGTCAGCAGGAGGTTGCCCCCGTCTTTGGGCATGTTCCCCAAATCCATGTAGGCAGATCCCGATATCGACTTCTTTGAGGGCTGTATGTCGATGTCACGTCCGGCGACGAGGTAGGCATTGATATTGCTCGCTTCCTGCACAACCGCTATCCCGTCGTCGTCCATCGAAAATAAATGACGTGCTCCTTGGTGATGGTTAGAGATTCCAACGATAACAACGGTTACGCCAGCATTGTTGCTTGCAAGGTTGGACCACTTAAACGACGTGTGAGCGAACTGAATCTTGTGACCGGTATTGAATATCAGTGGCCAGAGAATCGGTACCTGAACTCCCTGACATATTGAGTTAGTTGCCACTAATGCTGCGACTGCGTTTGTATGGCCTCCATAGTCGGCGGCTTTCATAAACCAGCCTGCGACGTAATCGAGCGATTTCCAGCTATTCGTCCGCCCTTCAAAGATCGCCTTGAGATCAGACTTGTGCTCATCTGTTTGCCACTTGCTTCCGAGATATGGCGGATTCCCGCAAATATACGTCTCTCCGCCCTCATTCTCGAAGTCGATCTCCGCCTGATCTAGGGGCGCGTGAAACAGGTCGTCGGCGCGATGCTTCACCATCGTTCCGGTCGGTGGGCATATGGTGAGCCAGTCCAGCCGTAGGGCATTGCCGCAGGTGATCCAGTTTTCTGCGTCGAGCGGCAGAAACTCCGCGAGCGCCTCCTTCTGGCCGCGATAGAGCACGTCGCACTGAAACTCCGCGATGATGAGGGCGAGCCGCGCAACTTCGGCCGGGAAATCGCGCAGTTCGATGCCGCGAAAATTGGTGAGCGGAATATCGCTCTTGCGGCCTTCCTCGCCGCGCCGACGGTTGATCTCGGCTTCGATTGCTCGCATCTCCTTATAGGCGATGACAAGAAAGTTGCCCGAGCCGCAGGCGGGATCGAACACCCTGATCTTTGCCATGCGCTTGCGCAGGTTAAGCAGCATGCGCGGATTGTCGTCCGCTTGCCTTAACGCCTCTCGCAGATCGTCGAGAAAGAGCGGATTGAGAACCTTCAAGATGTTCGGCACGCTGGTGTAGTGCATGCCAAGCGCGCCGCGTTCCTCGTCTTCCGCGACGGCCTGGATCATCGAGCCGAAAATGTCGGGGTTGATCTTCTTCCAGTCCAGATTGCCGATGTGGATGAGGTAGGATCGCGCAATGCGGCTGAAGCGCGGCGTTTCGGTGCTTCCCGAAAACAGCTCACCGTTGACATAGGGAAAGGCGTTAGCCCAGCTTTTGATCTTCGCCGCGTCGCGGTGGCGGGGATCGGGCTGACCCTCATGGCGGGTCGGCGTGTCCATGGCGCGAAAGATCTCACCAATCACCTCGTGCGTGTTCGACGAATCTTTTGCGCTCATCTGCGCGACGGTGTTGGTGAACAGCCCCTCGCCGAGAAAGATGTCCGTCTTTTCGGCGAAGAAGCAGAAGATCAGCCGCGCCATGAAATGGTTCATGTCATGGCGGCGTCCGGCGGTACCCCAATCCGGATTGTCTTTCAGCAGTTCGACGTAGAGGCGGTTCAGGCGGCTTGTGGCGCGTATATCGAACGAGCTGTCACGAACCTGCTTGACGGTTGTGATTCCGGCGAGCGCCAGGAAGAAACCGAAATGATTTGGGAAGTCAGCATAGTCACAGGCGACGGTCTCGCCCGACGACAGGTCTTCGGCTTCGAACGTCTCTCCATCCGTCGCCAGAACGAATTTCGCCTTGGCTCTGGCGGTCGCCGGACTCGCCTTGAGAGCGGCCAGGGTCTTCGTGACCTCGCCGGACGCCGCGACGGCGATATGGATGTTGTTGGTCTGAAGAACGCCGCCCCAAGGGCCAGAAAAGTCGGATTTGTTCGTCTCGCCTTTGCGCAGGCGCTTGATCGTGGTTTCCTTGTTGCCGAAGGCTTCGAGGAAAGCATACGGAAACTCGTTCGCGTCGAAAGGCTTCTCGGCGAGCGCAGAAATCGCTTCTTCGATTTCAACTGCGTTCAACGGTCCCCCCTTCTGGTTTCAATTTTCTTCTGTTCTATCCATGCCCCGATGTCGGCGCGCTGGAATCTCCAGGAACCGCCAACCTTGAAGCCGGGCAACTTCCCCTCCGCCGCCAGGCGATAGGCCGTCTTTTCGGAGAGCCTGAGTAGCTTCGCTACCTCCGGCAGAGTCAGAATGTCGGTACCCATACAGATTGCTCACCGCCCGTTGGGAAAATAGGGGAAAGATGGCCAAACTCAAAGGCCAAACTGCCGGGTTCAGATAGGATGTGCATCCGCCTCAAATCCGCGCTTTCGCAACCCTCGCGCACGCACGGTTATTCGTGTTCAGCTTATGCGGTGCGTGGGTGATGGGCAGCGGCAATGTGGGGACGGGTCGAGCTGGCGTAACGTCTACAAATGCGGTCAACAGAAATCATAGTGTCCATATTTGTGGACGATATGCCGAGGCAAAGCCCGAGACGTGAGGGGTAAATGCCCGCCAAAATGGCTTTGCGCCTCTACTCCCCCCATCTCACGAGGGCGTACTGATCGATTTCATATGCGAGACGCAGATAGTCGCCCCATGCCAGCCAGTTTCCGATGGGATCGCCTTCCTCCACCCTGAAGGTAGGAGCGATGCTTTCCGGCTGGTGACCCTCGGCAGCTACTATCAGAGCCTGCAGCTCTTCGTTGGCTGTATCCGGCCGGATTTTCTCACCACCGCCAAGGAAGCCATCAGATATCCTCATGAGAAAGGTCGCGAGGGGTGCCGCTCCCTCCGGCAGCGCCTGAGGAGAGTGAAAGCAGAGTTCTGTTCCTGATTCCGTAAAGCTGTAGCGATGTTTGGATGTCGTGACCGCATCATGGGGCGGAACGGTCACATGCTCGGCAAGCACCGGGACACGATCAAAACGGATCGTGCTGCCTCCGTTGTTCAGAAGCACGTGTTCCAAGTCCCAGGGATCGGGGTGCCAGAACCGCGGCCATCGCCACAACCCTGACCAATGCAGATGGAAACGATAAGCGGATCGGTCAAGGAACAGCGGGCACACATAGGCCGCGTCGCCGAGCCCTTTGTTGTGAAGCCGCCGGCGCAGGCGAAGCAGGACGTTGTGCTGAAAATCCTTGTGTCCATCCTTCTTGTCCCGCAGCGGGAAATAAAGCGCATGCGGAGACGTCTGAAGCTTGAGTGTCTTTCGATCCTTGATGATGCCCGCGGTGCTGTAGTCCGGGTAAGCGAATGGCCTTTTGAACTGCATATAGAACGGACGAAAGCCTCTGATGTCGCTATACAGGCGCGCATCGGCGCCAAGCCACCTCTCCTTCGCGCGTGAGAAGGGCTCGATCGAAAAACGATGGCGAGGAAAACTGAGAAGCGTCAGGAATGACTCAAGCGCGAAGCCAACAATGTCTTCCGTGTAATCGGCATCAATGCGACGACTGTTCGCGCTTCGCTTCGCCATGGATCACCCCCCCGAACTGCAATCTCGGCATAGAATCGTTTGGGAAACAATTGGACAGATTGGGAATGTTTAGGATTTCCCAACATTCCCAAAGCTTATTGGCGCGCGCGGGGGCAAAACGGTTCTACGCATCTTGCCAGAACCACGCTCGCGACCATGTCAACGCAGGAGGCAGCACGGCTTTTCACTGATCGAGCGCATCGAGCGCGCGCGGGTGCTGCTTGCCTATTCATCGAGCTGGCCGGCGACGTGCATGTGCCGATGCACGAGAAGTTCGAGGCCGGGTTTGCGGAGCTGAGGCGCAAGGAGGAGACAAGGGCACGCCCTCGCAAGCTGTGATGTCTTACGCTGGCCACGGCGGGTCGGATGTAAATGACCCATTGCCGTACATAGAAGCCGCGATCTCGTCGAGGTCCGCCCCATTGAATAATTAGCCAGCTCCAGAGCCTTGAAGGCTCAAGGCCGAACGACTGCTGATCGTTAATAGATTTTTCACGCGGGCAGCAATAGCCTGTAGCTTGCGAGCGATTGGATTCGGCATGAAGCGAAAGATTTCGACCATAGGCTATGAAGGTGCGACGATCGAGCAGTTCGTCGCAACGCTCAAACATGCCTCGATCGATCTTCTGATCGATGTTCGCAATATGCCATTGTCCCGCAAGAAAGGTTTCTCCAAGAACCAATTGGCGGAAGCCCTGCATTCATGGGGCATCGAATACGTCCATCTGCGCGGCCTCGGCGATCCGAAAGAAGGCCGCGAGGCCGCCCGTGCCGGCAACTATGCGTTGTTCGAAAAAATTTTCGGCAAGCACATGCGCTCGGATGTCGCTGAACGCGATCTGGCTACGGCCTCGGGCCTCGTGCGCCAGGCAGACGCTTGCCTCATGTGCTACGAAGCCAATCATGAACAGTGCCACCGCAACATTGTCGCCAACCATCTCGCGCGCACGACGGGATTGACGGTCACTCACCTGGCGGTTCAAGATGTCCGGGTCGGCAGAATCGCCGCCTGAATTCATCCATGTCTTCTCATGCAGGGTTTCGAGGGCGCGTCCGAAGCCATCATTCTGGTCAAAGCGTCGCCGCAGGTTGGCAAGAAACACGGCGAGACGGTGTGCTGCACCGGCGTGAATGATGCGGGCGAATGGGCTCGACTTTATCCCGTCACGTTCCGCACGCTCGACCAGGCGCGGCAGTTTCGCCGCTGGGACAGAATCCGGTTCAAGTGGCAGAAGCCGAAAGATGACCCTCGCCCCGAAAGCCTGCGCGTCGATCATCAGTCGGTGGAGATCATAGGGGAATTGAAGCAGAGGGAGCGCCTCAATTTTCTCTCGCGCATCGAAGTTACATCGATCAACAAGGTCAAGGCCGAGGGCAAAACGCTGGCCCTGCTAAGGCCGCGCGATCCGAAGTTTTCGATCGAGAAGAAAACGGATGCCGTTCTCGCCGAGGAGAAAAAGAGGTTTGCGGAGTTCGCGGCGCAAGCCGATCTGTTCAATTCCTCGCCGCTGATCCCTTACGAGCCTTGCTCCTACCTGTTCAAGTACAGCTACGTCACCGACGACGGCGACCGCGAGGGCACGTGTCAGGATTGGGAAACCGACGCCACGTTTTATAATTGGAGCCGTCATTACGGCGAGGCGAAAGCGCTTGAGCATATGCGCCGCGTCTTCGGCGACGAATATCCGCGCAAAGGCATGGCGTTCGCGATGGGAACGCATTCGCTCTATCCGGACACGTGGCTGATCAACGGCATCATCCGCATGGATGAAATCCGCCAGATGAGCCTTGATCTCTGAGGGGGCTGCCAGTCGCGTCCTACGCCAAGTCGGGCGGTGCCCCTGAACGCTATCTTCTGAAGATATTTGAGCTTCAATTCCAGCGACGGGCCTTTGCCGTATTTCGGTTTGTAGGTCTTGTGGCTGTCGATCAGGCTGTCCGGGGCTTCGGCGGCGATTTTAGGGGGTTGGCGGCAAACGCGAGGTTGGTCGATTCGCTCGGTTCGGCGGGCTCGATCGAGGTCGAAGGCACGCGCGGCTTCTTACCCCGTTGTCGAAGGACCAGCGTTACTCAATATCCCAGCTCAACCTACCGGAGAGCAACCCACCTATCTGCACGACTTAGCCGCCGATTCAACGACCTCAGCATTAACTTGTTCACCTCGGGTCAGCCCTCTGCGACCGTGATGGGTCGCCCGAGCTCATTCCTAGATTAGGCGTGAGAGAGATTTTCGCCTCCAACAGGAACGGCGTTGGTTGTGGTCGATGGACCCACATCGACGGGTTCAGCGAGAACATCATCCGCTACATCCGGGAGATCGAAGCCCGCGACTGATGATAGCTGGAGCGCCGATAAAGAGGAGACGGGCCATGACGGGAATGCACAAGGCGCAACGAGAGGTGCCGGCGCCAACGCAGCGGCTGTTCCTGACACGCCGGGAGGCTGCCATCGAATTGCGGATGTCGCTGGCAAAACTGGACCGCGTGATCGCGCGCGGCGAACTGAAGGCCAAGAAGCACGGACACTCGGTGGTGGTGATGGCGAGCGAGATCACGCGCTATATCGAGCAATGGCCCGACGTACAACCGCGCGCCGTTCGTGGCGCGCGGTGAAGACTAATTTTCAGCTACGAGCCTTCCGTTGCGTCTCCAACGCCGTATATTCAGGCGACCGCCTTGAGCTGCGGCTTCGGCCGCGCAAGGTGGCGCTCCCATGCATTCATGATGCCCATGCGGGGCTTCCAGAGCCGATTGCGCCGGTAGGCGCGCTTGACCTTGTCGCCCGGATTGTGTGCCATGCAGTAGCCGATGGCATCAGGATTGAACTTCATGGTTTCGCCGTCGTCCTGCAGCTCATTTTCCGCCCACGTCTGGAAGGTGGCGCGCATGCCGTGCGGCGTCGCGTTCTTCTTGAGCGTATCCACGAGCAGATCGCGCATGGTGTTTTCCGAGATCGGCTGCTCGAACGGATTTTTGAGCTGACTGGCGTCGCCGGGCCACAACAGCCCGACCGGCTGGCCGGGGAAGGTTTCTTGCAGGTACGCAATCTGCTCCTTGAGCACGGCGACGAGACGCGGCACCATTGGCAGGATGAACGGATGGCCGTCGTCATCGACCTTCATCAGGTCGTTCGGCACTGTCCATTTCGGTCCCGGCCGCAACGGATCGTCAGCACCGCCTTCCAGATCGAGATGGTCGATGTGCAGATAGCGCACCGCATTGGTGCGCAGGTTGGAGAGGATCAGCGCTTCAAGCGCGCGTGCCGACTGGCTCTTGATGGCGCGCAGCTCGACCATGAACTCAGGCATCTTCTCTCCCTTGAGCGCTTTCATGGGTCCGCGAATCCGCCCGCGCTTTTTGACGGGCTTGCCGAGCACCGCGACGATAGCCTCAACGCTTGCCGGATCGCCCATGGGACGCAGTTCTTCCCTCGCCGCCGCCTTCAGGACGCGGGCAACCAGCGCACGCACTTCCTCGGCCATCGCCGGCTTGGCGTCCCAGATCGGACGCATGACGTCGAGCACCTCGGGCGTGCCGATTTTCTCAATCGGGAGGTTGTTGATGGCCGTGCAATAGATCGGAATGATCCGCTTCATCCCTGCGGCATCCTTGGCGTTCTTGCGCTTGTCAGCCCACCCTGCGACGACTTTCGTGCCATAGGTTTCGAAGGTCGGGCCGGTCTTGCGGCGGCCCACGCCTTTGGTGGCCTCAGGATAGATGCCCTGCTTGATGTCGTCCTGCAGTTTGAGATGCGTGGCGAGCGCGGCGCTGTAAGAGAAATCCTCGACGCTGCCGAGAGGCGTGAGCTTGGGCTGGCGCTTCTGGCTCTCCTTCAGCATGTGCTTGGGCTTCTCCCACTGCGAATAGAACAGACGCGAGTTGCCGGTCACGAGCAGTTTGAAGCTCCGATGGTGTTCATCGGTATAGAGCTTCTGCTTGCGCTTGCCTTTCTCGTCCAACCCGCCGTCCGGCAGGGAGTGAAGATTCTTGGCGTTGAAAAACTTGGTCATAATTTCGGAACTTCCCAAGTTCGATTGGGCGTAGTACACAGTCACCCTTTGAGGGATTATCTAGTTTGATTCCGTTTTTAATTCAAGGCGGCCCGAGGCAGGTGATGAGAGATGCGGACGCAAGACATGGTTTGAGGAGAAAAGTCTAGAATTAACAAAGTCTTGTCGTCAAGCGCGCGATGCGCGGGAAGGAGATGGGAGGAGGATTGAGGAGGCTTGATAATACCGGTGGCTGGGGCGGGAGGGATCGAACCTCCGAATGGCGGAATCAAAATCCGCTTGATTATTCTGCTGTTTCAAGACGTATTTGGAAAAATGGACGAAATTCGCTCCAGTAATTTTAATACCTTAGCTGCTGTTTCCAAATGAATGCGGGACTCAG